>Ga0207869_1000003_pt1 | contig 263784 bp, 252 predicted proteins | sample HigsolmetaAR205D_FD_184837 | JGI IMG/M metagenome (GOLD analysis project Ga0207869, IMG submission 184837) | Ionic liquid and high solid enriched microbial communities from the Joint BioEnergy Institute, USA - AR20-5-D (SPAdes) (version 2) ...
GGCGTTGTGTCGAAGATTCTGCAGTAAAGATTGATGTGACGAAGCGCCGGGTGGCGGGGTGAAGCGCAGCGCTTCACCCCCCTTGCTCGGACGCCGCGTCGCTTGCGAGATAACCATGGCTACCAACCAAAACATCCGTATCCGCCTGAAGGCTTTCGACCATCGGCTGATCGACAACTCGGCGCGCGAGATCGTCGAAACGGCCAAGCGCACGGGCGCGACGGTGCGTGGCCCGGTGCCGCTGCCGACGAAGATGGAGCGCTTCACGGTGCTGATCTCGCCGCACGCGGACAAAGACGCGCGCGACCAGTACGAGATTCGTACGCACAAGCGCCTGATGGACATCTTGAATCCCACCGACAAGACGGTGGACGCCCTGATGAAGCTCGAGCTTCCCGCGGGCGTGGACGTGCAGATCAAGCTGAACTAACAGACTCCAGGCTGTAGACCGTCGGTCGTAGCTGGGGCGGAGTCGGAATTCCTGTTTGGCCCAGCCTGAAGCCGACGGTCTAGAGCCAGTCAGGTTGAAGTGCTTGCAAAGCCGTGTGACCTGACTATAATTCGCGCCTCTTTGCGCCGAGGTCTGGCCCTGACGGGGTACCGCTCGAGCGGCGTGACCGACACGAAAGGTGTCTGGTCGGCCTCTCTTTCCGGTCCTACCTAAGCCTGATCCACGCCCGGGGTGATATCCGGGTGTGACCGGTCTGATTCAGCGTCGCCGTAGACGCTGCCGGTCAAGCAAAGATGTCGTATTTCCGCCTCAGCCAATCGTAGCTGGGTGCGTAGTGAACCTGTGGTGCCAGGCCCAGCCGTCGGGCCTGGCGTCGCTTTAGAAGAGGATTAACGATGAGCGCCAAGACCCTGGGTCTGGTCGGTCGCAAGGCCGGTATGACGCGAGTGTTCACCGATACGGGTGAAGCCGTTCCGGTGACCGTCATCGAAGCGTTGCCCAATCGGATTACGCAAGTTCGCACGCAGGAAGTGGACGGCTACCGCGCCATTCAGGTGGCGGTGGGCGAGCGTAAGGCCTCGCGCCTCAACAAGCCGCTTGCCGGTCACTATGCCAAGGCCAAGGTCGCTCCCGGGCAGTCGCTCGTGGAGTTCCGTCTGAAGGACGGCGAAGGCCAGGACCTCGCCCCGGGTGGGGAAATCAAGGTCGATCTCTTCCAGGAAGGTCAGATCGTCGACGTCACGGGTACGACGATCGGTAAAGGTTTTGCCGGCGTGATGAAGCGTCACAACTTCGCCGGCGGTTACGCGAGCCACGGTGCGTCCGTCTCTCACCGTGTTCCGGGCTCCATCGGTCAGCGCCAGACGCCGGGTCGCGTCTTCCCGGGTAAGCGCATGGCCGGACACATGGGCGTGCGTCGTTGCACGGTCGAGAACCTCCAGGTCGTGCGCGTCGATACGGAGCGCAATCTGCTGCTGATTCGCGGCGCGGTCCCGGGGGCTCCGGGTGGCCAAGTGATCGTCCGTCCGTCGGTTAAAGCGGCGGCACTGGCTGCGAGAAAGAAGAAGGCCCCCGTCAAGAAGTAACCCAGGAACAGCAGTAGTAGGCCGCTATGAATCTGAAGCTGGTCAGCAAGGGTGCGCAGGCGCAGGACATCCAGGTGTCCGACGCGACGTTTGCGCGCGAATTCAACGAGGCGCTCGTTCACCAGGTCATCGTCGCCTATCAGGCGGCGGCCCGTGCCGGTACGAAGGCGCAGAAGTCGAAGGCGGAAGTCAGCGGCGGCGGCATCAAGCCGTGGCGCCAGAAGGGCACCGGTCAGGCGCGCGTCGGCTCCATCCGTAGCCCCATCTGGGTCGGCGGTGGTCGCGCGTTTGCCGCGAAGCCGCGTGACTTCACGCAGAAGGTCAATCGCAAGATGTACCGCGGCGCGATCCGCGCGATGCTCTCCGAGCTCGCTCGTCAGGAGCGTCTGCTGGTCGTCGAGAATCTCGAGCTCGAGGCGCCGAAGACGAAGCTCCTCGTGCAGAAGCTCAAGGAGCTCGGGGTCGGGGAGAACGTGCTCGTGCTCGTCGAGGCCTATGACGAGAAGCTGGAGCTGGCCGGGCGCAATCTGCCCTATGTCGACGTGCTGCCGGTCAGCGCGCTCAACCCGCTCAGTCTTGCTCGTCACGACAAGGTGCTCGCCACGGTTGCTGCCGTGCGTCTGCTCGAAGAGAGGCTCGCATGAGTAAAGAAAGGCTGATGAACGTGCTGATCGCTCCGCACGTTTCCGAAAAGAGCGCGCGTATCTCCGAGGGTGCTGATCACTTCGTGTTCCGCGTGCGCCGCGATGCGACCAAGCCGGAAATCAAGGCGGCCGTCGAGCTGATGTTCGAGGTCAAGGTTGCCGAGGTGAACGTCGTGAATATCCAGGGCAAGACCAAGCGCTTCGGTCAGCGCATCGGTCGTCGCCCGGACTTCAAGAAGGCTTATGTGCGGCTCGCGCCCGGTCAGAAGATCGAGTCGCTCACGGGCACCGAAGCCTAAGCGTCAGGAACGAAGACTATGGCATTGATCAAGGCAAAACCGACCTCGCCGGGGCGCCGCTTCCAGGTCAAGATCTCGCGCGATCATCTGCACAAGGGTGGCCCCGAGCAGTCGTTGGTCGTCAGCAAGCATTCGACCGGCGCGCGTAACCACTTCGGTCGCCAGACCGTTCGTCATCAGGGCGGCGGTCACAAGAAGAAGTACCGCATCGTCGACTTCCTGCGGAACAAGGACGGCATTCCGGCGAAGGTCGAGCGCCTCGAGTACGACCCGAATCGTACAGCGCACCTTGCGCTCGTGCTGTACGCCGACGGCGAGCGTCGCTACATCATTGCGCCGAAGGGGCTCAACCCGGGCGACACGATCATGTCGGGTCCGGAAGCGCCGATTAAGCCGGGCAATGCGATGCAGCTGCGTCACATCCCGATCGGCACGACGATCCACAACGTGGAGTTGAAGCCCGGCAAGGGCGGTCAGCTCGCGCGCAGCGCCGGCGCGTCCGCGCAGCTTGCGGCTCGCGAGGGTGCATACGCGACGATTCGCCTGCGCTCCTCCGAGATGCGCAAAGTTCATATCGACTGCCGCGCGACGATCGGCGAAGTGAGCAACGAAGAGCACAACCTGCGCAGTTACGGCAAGGCGGGTGCGACGCGCTGGCGCGGCATCCGTCCGACGGTGCGCGGTGTGGTCATGAACCCGGTCGACCATCCGCACGGCGGTGGCGAGGGCAAGTCCGGTCAGGGTAATCCGCATCCGGTGAGCCCGTGGGGCTGGAACACCAAGGGTAAGAAGACGCGTCGCAACAAGCGCACGGCGAACATGATCGTGCGTCGGCGCAACTGATTGAGGAAAGAGGTTAGCTAGCGGTTAGCGGCAGGCAAAGCGAGCGCAGCAGGCGCTGAGCCAGAGCCGAGAGCCTAACAGCCTAGAGGAAACACAACAGTGCCTCGTTCGATCAAAAAGGGTCCGTTCGTCGACTTGCACCTGGCGAAGAAAGTTCGCACAGCCGTGGAGAAGAACGACCGTCGCCCCATCAAGACCTGGTCCCGTCGCTCCATGATTCTCCCGGACATGGTCGGGTTGACGATCGCCGTGCACAACGGCCGTCAGCACGTGCCGGTGCTCATCTCGGAGAACATGGTCGGACACAAGCTCGGTGAGTTTGCGCCCACGCGTACGTTCAAGGCTCACTCGGGCGACAAGAAGGCTGGCGAGGGCTGATCATGCAGGTTTCAGCGAAACTGAAGTACGCGCGCATTTCGCCGCAGAAGTGCCGGCTGGTGGCGGACCTGGTCCGCGGTAAGCCGGTGGGGCAGGCCCTGAACACGCTGCGCTTCACGCCGAAGAAGGGCGCGAAGATCGTGCGCAAGGTTCTGGAGTCCGCGATCGCGAATGCAGAGAACAATCTGAGCGCGGACGTGGACGAGTTGAAGGTCGAGAAGATTACGGTCGACGCGGCGCCCGTGCTGAAGCGTTTTCACGCGCGCGCCAAGGGCCGCGGCAATCGCATTTGGAAGCGTAACAGCCACATTGCGATCACGGTGGGTGACGGAAGGAAAGACTGAGGCTGGAGACTGGAGACTAAGCGCCGGAACGATCCTCATCGATCAGCGCCGAGCCCCTAGCCTCAAGCCCAAACGAGCGTAGCGAGTACTTATGGGTCAGAAAGTCAATCCGATCGGAATTCGCCTCGGCATCACGCGCGAGTGGACGTCGAAGTGGTATGCCTCTTCGAAGCAGTTTCCGTCGCACGTGTACACCGATTACCTCGTGCGCGAGTTCCTGAAGAAGAAGCTCGCCGAAGCGTCGGTCAGCCGCATCAACATCGAGCGTGCGGCGCGCAAGGTGAACATCACGATTCACACCGCGCGTCCCGGCATCGTGATCGGCAAGAAGGGCGAGGACATCGAGAAGCTGCGCGCGCAGGTGGCGAAGATGATGAACATGCCCGTCGCCGACGTGCGCATCAACATCGCCGAGATCCGCAAGCCCGAGCTCGACGCGCAGCTCGTCGCCGAAGGCATTGCGCAGCAGCTCGAGCGCCGCGTGATGTTCCGGCGCGCCATGAAGCGTGCGGTGACCAACACCATGCGCATCGGTGCGCTCGGCATCAAGGTGCGCGTCTCCGGCCGCTTGAACGGCGCCGAAATCGCTCGCACCGAGTGGTATCGCGAAGGGCGGATCCCGCTGCACACCTTCCGTGCCGACATCGACTACGGCTTCGCCGAAGCGAAGACGACCTACGGCGTGATCGGCGTGAAGGTCTGGATCTTCAAGGGTGAGGTCTTCAATCAACAGGAGCAGGTGACGGAGCCGACGGACGGTCAGGCGCCGCAAGCTCCCGCGGAGGCGACGGCCTGAAGGGACCGCAGGTAGTAGGCGGTAGGCTGTAGGTCGAAACGACCCGCGCGCCTAGAGCCTACGGCCGAGAGCCTACAGCCTAGGTATTACGATCATGATGCAACCCAAGCGCACCAAGTATCGCAAGCAGTTCAAGGGACGTAACACCGGCTTGTCCCAGAGCGGCAACTACGTCGCGTTCGGCGAGTTCGGGCTGAAGGCGACGAGCCGCGCCCGCATGACGGCGCGCGAGATCGAGGCGGCGCGTCGCGCGATGACCCGCTACGTGAAGCGCGGCGGCCAGATCTGGGTGCGCGTGTTCCCGGACGTGCCGGTGACGAAGAAGCCGCTGGAAGTGCGTATGGGTAGCGGCAAGGGCAATGTCGAGTACTACGTCGCCAAGGTGAAGCCGGGCAAGGTGCTCTTCGAGATGGAGGGCGTCAGCGAGCAAGTCGCTCGCGAGGCGTTCCGCCTGGCGGCGTCGAAGTTGTCTGTCGACACGCAGTTCGTGGTTCGACATGTCAGGGCAGGTTAGTCAATGAACGCGAAAGAACTCCGACAGAAGTCGCCTGCGGAACTGCAGAAAGAGCTTCTCGACCTGCGGCGCGAGCAGTTCAACTTGCGCATGGCGAGTGCGTCCGGGCAGGCGGTCAAACCGGATCAGTACAGGAAAGTCCGCCGCAACATCGCGCGTCTGAAGACCGTGATGGCGGAGCAGCGTCGGGCCGCGCAGCAGAGTGGTAAGTGACCATGAGCAACCAAGAACTCGAATCGCAGGGCACTGCGAAGAAGGGTGGCAAGACGCTCACCGGTAAGGTGGTGAGCAACAAGATGCAGAAGAGCATCCGCGTTGCGGTCGAGCGCTTCGTGCCGCATCCGCGTTACGGCAAGTATCTGCGCCGCACGACCAACTTCCTCGCGCACGACGAGAACAACGAGTGCCAAGAGGGCGACATCGTGATGATCGAAGAGTGTCGTCCGCTGTCGCGTCACAAGAGCTGGCGCCTCGTGAAGATCGTAAGCCGCGCCAGCACGACCCAAGCAGCAGGAGAGCCGACGCCATGATTCAGATGCGCACGATGTTGCAGGCCGCCGATAACAGCGGCGCCCGGAGCCTGATGTGCATTAAGGTGCTCGGCGGCTCGAAGCGTCGCTATGCGACGGTCGGCGACGTGATCAAGGTGAGCGTCCGCGACGCGATTCCGCGCGGCAAGGTCAAGAAGGGCGAGGTGTACGACGCGGTCGTCGTGCGCACCAAGTTCGGCGTGCGTCGTCCGGACGGCTCGCTGATCCGCTTCGACGGCAACGCGGCGGTGCTGCTGACGAGCAAGCTCGAGCCGATCGGCACGCGCATCTTCGGGCCGGTGACGCGCGAGCTGCGTACGGCGCAGTTCATGAAGATCATCTCGTTGGCACCGGAAGTGTTATGAGGCAGTAGGCCGTAGGTCTGGGCGCAAGCGCAGGGCGCGAGCGACACCCACGAACTTACAGCCGAGCCTGAGGCCAGACGTATGAAGAAGATTCGCAAGGGTGACGAAGTCGTCGTGATCGCCGGCCGGGACAAGGGCCGCCGCGGCACTGTCATCAAGGTGCTCGACGGCAAGGTGATCGTCGAGAACGTCAACATGGTGAAGCGGCACACGAAGCCGAACCCGCGTACGAATGCGCCGGGCGGCATCATCGAGAAGGAGGCTCCCCTCGACATCTCGAACGTGATGCTGTGGAACCCGATCACGAAGAAGGGCGACCGTGTGGGCTTCCGTACGCTCGCCGACGGACGCAAGGTGCGCTACTTCAAGTCGAACAACGAAGTGGTCGACGCCTGAGGAAGGGCTACAGGCTAAGGGCTATAGCCGAAGCGGCAACGCCGCCTGAGCACTCAGAGAGAATTTTATGGCCAGACTTGCACAACTCTACCGCGAAAAGATCGTGCCCGAGCTGCAGAAGCAGCTGGGGTGCAAGAACGTCATGGAAGTGCCGAAGATCACGAAGATCACGGTCAACATGGGCGTCGGCGAAGCGGTTACCGACAGAAAGAACATCGACAACGCCGTCGCGGATCTCGCGAAGATCACGGGTCAGAAGCCGCTCGTGACGCGCGCGCGCAAGTCGGTCGCGACCTTCAAGGTGCGCGAGGGCCTGCCGATCGGCTGCAAGGTGACGCTGCGCGGCGAGCGCATGTACGAGTTCCTCGATCGCCTGATCAACATCGCGATGCCGCGTATCCGCGACTTCCGCGGCGTGAGCGCGCGTTCGTTCGACGGGCGTGGCAACTACAACTTCGGCGTCAAGGAACAGATCATCTTCCCGGAGATCGCGTACGACCAGATCGATGCGATCCGGGGTATGGACATCACGATCACGACGACAGCGAAGGACGACCGTGCCGGTCGCGCGCTGCTCGAAGCGTTCAATTTTCCGTTCCGCAAGTAGCAGGTAAACGTCGCGAAGCGGCGAAGGCGATAGGGCGAAAATATGGCCAAGACATCGATGGTCAATCGCGAACTGAAGCGTGCGAAGCTGGTGAAGCGGTACGCCGCCAAACGTGCGCGTCTGAAAGAGATCATCCGCAAGCCGACCTCGAGTCAGGCCGAGCGCGAGGCGGCGATTGCTCAGCTGCAGGCGCTGCCGCGCGATTCGAGCAAGATCCGCCTGCGCAATCGCTGCCAGATCACCGGACGGCCGCGCGGCTACTACCGCAAGTTCGGATTGGCGCGTAACAAGCTGCGCGAAGCGACCATGCGCGGCGAAGTTCCAGGACTCAGAAAGGCCAGCTGGTAACAGCTGGAACCACTGGAGTTAAGACATGAGCATGACGGATCCCATCGCCGACTTCCTCACCCGCATTCGCAACGGCCAGGCCTCGGGCAAGACCGAGATCAGCGTGCCGTCTTCGAAGGTGAAGCTCGCGATTGCGAAGGTGCTGAAGGAAGAAGGCTACATCGAAGATTTCTCCGTGACCTCGCCGGACGGCAAGCCGACGTTGGTCGTGCAGCTCAAGTATTACCAAGGCCGCCCGGTCATCGACCGCCTCGAGCGGGTGAGCCGGCCGGGGCTGCGCGTCTACAAGGGCAAGGATGAGCTGCCGTCGGTGCTCGGCGGTTTGGGTATCGCGATCGTCTCGACGTCGAAGGGCGTGATGACCGATCGCCAGGCGCGCGCCTCGGGTCACGGCGGCGAAGTACTTTGCATCGTTTCCTAGTCGACGGCTGCATGTAGCTCCGCATTACGACCCTACAGTTACAGCCTAGAGTCAGGAACATCGAAATGTCTCGAGTAGCTAAACAACCGGTACCGCTGCCGCAGGGCGTGACCGCGACGATCAGCCCGGATTCGGTGACGATCAAGGGAGCCAAGGGCACCTTGAGCCTTTCGCTCGACAGCCGGCACGTCAAAGTCGTCCAGGACGGCAACGAGCTCAAGGTCGAGAAGGTGAGCGAGGCCCGCGAGGCCGACATGGTCGCCGGCTCGACGCGTGCGCATCTTGCGAACATCGTCCACGGCGTGAGCCAGGGTTACGAGCGCAAGCTCGAGCTCGTCGGCGTCGGCTATCGTGCGCAGGCGCAGGGCAAGAACCTGAATCTCACCCTCGGTTTCTCGCATCCGGTCGTCTACGAGGCGCCGGAGGGCATCACGATCGAAACGCCCTCGCAGACCGAGATCATCATCAAGGGCTCGGACATCCAGCGCGTCGGCCAGGTGGCCGCGGACATCCGCGCGTTCCGTCCGCCGGAGCCGTACAAGGGCAAGGGCGTGCGCTACGCGGGCGAGCGAATCGAGCTGAAGGAAGCGAAGAAGAAGTGATTCACGGCGGGCGCTGGGCTCCTTGCAGCCGTAAGCCCGTGCGAATCACTGTTCACGAATCACGAGTCACTAGGTTATGAACAAGAACGCCCAACGGTTGAGACGTGCCGCGCGGACCCGCGCGAAGATCCGCGAGCTCAAGGCGCTGCGCTTGTCGGTGCACCGTACGCCGCGGCACATCTACGCGCAGATCTTCGATCCGGATTCGAAGGTGCTCGCGGCTGCGTCGACCCTGCAGAAGGAGATCCGTGCGGGGCTGAAGAGCACGGGCAACAAGGAAGCCGCTGCGGCCGTCGGCAAGGCGATCGCCGAGAAGGCGAAGGCAGCCGGCATCACGCGCGTGGCTTTCGATCGTTCGGGATTCAAGTTCCACGGCCGTATCAAGGCGCTTGCCGATGCGGCGCGCGAGAACGGGCTCGAGTTCTAGCCGGAGAAGCTGAGCGACTGGCGGTCGGGTGAGATTCGCGAGCGCCCCTTTCTGAAGCAGGAAACAGGCAAATGGCCAGAGTTGAGAAAACGGCAGCGACGGACGAGTTCATCGAGAAGCTTGTCGCGGTCAATCGTGTGGCGAAGGTCGTCAAGGGCGGCCGTCAGTTCGGCTTCACCGCACTGACCGTCGTCGGCGACGGACGCGGCAAGGTGGGCTTCGGCTACGGCAAGGCCCGCGAGGTTCCGATCGCCATCCAGAAGGCGATGCAGGCGGCGCGCAAGAACATGACGACCGTCGCGCTCAACAACGACACGCTGTACTACCCGGTGCGCGGTAGCCACGGGACGACGCGCGTGTACATGCAGCCGGCGGCGCAAGGTACCGGCCTCATCGCGGGCGGCAGCATGCGCGCGGTGTTCGAGTGCGCGGGCGTGCGCAACGTGCTCGCGAAGAGCTACGGCTCGCGTAACCCGATCAACGTCGTGCGCGCGACCATGAAGGCGCTGACGAGCATTCAGTCGCCTGAGGAAATCGCGGCGAAGCGCGGCAAGCGCGTCGAAGAGATCGTGGCGTAACTCGTTTCGCGCAAGAGAGGCGACTGACATGGCGAACGCCAACGACAAGACGATCAAGGTGACGCTCGTGAGGAGCGTTCACGGTCAGCTCGAGCGCCATCGCGCGACGGTGCGCGGCCTCGGTTTGCGGCGCATCCGCGACACCGTGGTTTTGCGCGATACCCCCGAGATTCGCGGGATGATTCGCGCCTCGAGCCATCTGCTCAAGGTGGAAGAACAGGGCTGACGGGGACGGTGGACGGTTGACGGCAAGAGCGTGCTTTTTGCCGTTGCTGTCAGCCGCCATTGGTCAACCGAGAGAAGGTCGACATGAAGCTAAACACGATTTCTCCAGCACCGGGTAGCAAGAAGCCTCGCCTGCGCGTCGGGCGTGGCTTGTCTGCGGGCCAGGGCAAGACCTGCGGTCGCGGCACCAAGGGCCAGCGCGCGCGTAAGGGCGGCTACCACAAGGTCGGCTTCGAAGGCGGTCAGATGCCGCTGCAGCGCCGGCTGCCGAAGTCCGGCTTCCGCTCAAAGGTGGCGCCGACGGTGGCCGAAGTGCGCCTGTCGGAGCTCGCCAAGGTTCAGGGCGATGTGATCGATCTGGCGGCCTTGAAGGCGGCCAATGTGGTCCCCGCTCAAGCCTTGCGTGCCCGGATCGTGGCCTCCGGCGAAGTCACCAAAGCGCTGACCGTCAAGGGCGTGCACGTGACCAAGGGCGCCCGCGCGGCGATCGAAGCGGCGGGCGGCAAGATCGAGAACGCCTGACGTCCGACAAGCGAGCCGTTAATCCGTGGCCACGAAGTCCAGCGCCGCATCGATCTCCGCCTTCGGCGAGATGACCCGCTTCGCAGAGCTGCGACAGCGGCTGCTCTTCTTGCTGGGTGCGTTGGTTGTCTACCGCATCGGTACGTTCATTCCGGTGCCGGGGATCAACCCGGTCGCGCTCGCGCAGTTCTTCCAGGAACAGCAGGGCACGATCCTGAACATGTTCAACATGTTCTCGGGCGGCGCACTCGAGCGTCTGTCGATCTTCGCGCTCGGCGTCATGCCGTACATCTCGGCGTCGATCATCATTCAGATGATGGCCGTTGTGGTGCCGCAGCTGGCGGCGATCAAGAAGGAGGGCGAGTCCGGGCGGCGCAAGCTGACGCAGTACACCCGTTACGGTACGGTGCTGCTCGCGCTCATTCAGGGCGCTTCGGCTGCGATCGCGTTCCAGAACCAGGGCGTGGTGATCAATCCGGGCCCGCTGTTCGTGTTCGTTGCGACCACGACGTTGATCGCCGGCACGATGTTCCTGATGTGGCTCGGCGAGCAGATCACGGAGCGAGGCTTGGGCAACGGCATTTCGATGATCATTCTCGCCGGTATCGTCGCCGGGTTGCCGTCGGCGATCGGCGGCACGCTTGAGCTCGTGCGCACCGGTCAGATCCATGCCGCGCTCGCCCTGACGCTGTTTGCGATGGTGATTGCGGTGACGGCGTTCGTGGTGTTCGTCGAGCGCGGCCAGCGCCGCATCCAGGTGAACTATGCGAAGCGCCAGCAGGGTCGCCGGCTCTTTGCGGGGCAGAGCACGCATCTGCCGTTCAAGATCAACATGTCGGGCGTCATTCCGCCGATCTTCGCCTCGAGCTTGCTGCTCTTCCCGGCGACGATCGCGAGCTGGTCCGGTTCGAGCGGTGAGAGCCTGAGCTGGCTGCAGAGCATCTCGGCCGCGATGACCCCGGGACAGCCGGCGCACATGGTGCTGTACGGCGGCCTGATCATCTTCTTCTGCTTCTTCTACACGGCGCTCGTGTTCAATTCGCGCGAAACCGCCGAGAACCTGAAGAAGTCGGGGGCCTTCATCCCCGGTATCCGCCCGGGTCAGCAGACGGGCGAGTACATCGACAAGGTGCTCACGCGCCTGACGGTCTGGGGCGCTCTGTACGTGACGCTCGTGTGCTTGTTGCCGGAGTTCCTGATCTCTCGGTTCAACGTGCCGTTCTACTTCGGCGGAACGTCGCTGCTGATCATTGTGGTGGTGGTGATGGACTTCCAGGCGCAGGTGCACGCTCACCTGATGTCGCACCGCTACGAGGGATTGATGAAGAAGGCGAACCTGCGCGGCTATAGCCGGCCGGGGCGCAGCTAGGAAACAGGCTGTGGGTAGGCGGGAGGCTGCGGCGAGCCCTTTAGGGGCGGGCTGCAGTCCAGAGCCTACGGCCTACAGCCTCTCGTTGAGCGGCGCGAGGAGCGCCGCGGAGAGTGAGTCATGAAGGTTCGTGCGTCTGTCAAGAAAATCTGCAAGAACTGCAAGGTCGTGCGCCGCCGCGGGGTCGTGTACGTGATCTGCAGCGACGCTCGCCACAAGCAGCGGCAGGGCTGAGGAAAGGCTACAGGCTGGAGGCTGTAGGCTGGGGCTAGAAAGTATCTACGGATACGCCGGCTCCAGCCTCCGGCCCCAAACCTTAAGGCGTTGAGTTACTAGGTTTTTTGTTATACAGTTCCGCGCTTTTCGTCGCGGGGAGTGCTCGCAATGGCCCGTATCGCCGGGATCAACATACCGATGAACAAGCACGTATGGGTGGGCCTCACCCATATCTACGGCGTCGGTAGGACTCAATCATTGAAGGCCTGTGCTGCGGCAGGCGTCAAGCCGGACACGCTCGTCAAGGATCTAACCGAGGCGGAAGTCGCCGCCCTCCGTGCGCAGATCGCGAAGCTGACGGTCGAAGGCGACCTGCGCCGCGAAGTCTCGATGAACATCAAGCGTCTGATGGATCTCGGCTGCTATCGCGGCATCCGTCATCGCCGTGGCCTGCCGGTGCGCGGTCAGCGTACCCGCACGAATGCGCGTACGCGCAAGGGCCCGCGCAAGGCGGCGGTCAAGATGAATGCACCTCCGGGCAAGGGCTAATCGCTCGGCTGATGGGCAGCTGGCCGCTTGGCTAGCTGGCCAGAAGCGCACCCACAGAGCACAACTTCTCGAGAGTTATTGAACACATGGCTGAGCAGAAACAAGGCGCGGGCAAGGGTCGCAAGAAGGTCAAGAAGCACGTGACCGATGCGATCGCGCACGTGCATGCATCCTTCAACAACACGATCGTGACGATCACGGACCGGCAGGGCAACACGCTGTCGTGGGCGACCTCGGGCGGCTGCGGCTTCCGCGGCTCGCGCAAGAGCACTCCGTTCGCGGCGCAGGTCGCGGCCGAGAAGGCCGGCACGGCGGCGCAGGAGCACGGGGTGAAGACGGTGGAAGTGCGCGTCAAGGGCCCGGGTCCCGGCCGCGAGTCCGCGGTGCGTGCGCTCAACGCCTGTGGCCTCAAGATCACGAACATTGCCGACGTGACGCCGATTCCGCACAACGGCTGCCGCCCGCCGAAGAAGCGACGCGTCTAATTCCGAGGAACGTTTCATGGCCCGTTATCTAGGTCCTAAGTGCAAGCTGTCGCGCCGCGAAGGTACCGACCTGTTTCTGAAGAGCGGCGTGAAGCCGCTCGAGTCGAAGTGCAAGTTCGAAGTCCCGCCGGGCGGCGTGAAGGGTGAGCGTCGCGGACGCCTGTCCGACTACGGTCTGCAGCTGCGCGAGAAGCAGAAGCTGCGCCGCATGTACGGCGTGCTCGAGCGCCAGTTCCGCAACTACTACGTCAAGGCTTCGGGCCGTCCCGGCGCGACGGGCTCGACGCTGCTGCGCTTGCTCGAAGGCCGCCTCGACAACGTGGTTTATCGCATGGGCTTTGCGGCCACCCGCGCGGAGGCGCGTCAGCTCGTCAGCCACAAGGCGATTACGGTCAACGGCGAGACGGTGAACATTCCCTCGTATCAGTGCAAGGCCGGCGACGTGATCGCCGTGCGCGAGAAGGCGCAGAAGCAGCTGCGCATCCAGGCCGCACTGCAGATCAAGGCGCAGGTCGGATTTCCGAGCTGGGTCGAGGTCGACGAGAAGAAGTTCTCCGGCGTTCTCAAGCAGCTGCCTGATCGCGACGAGATTCTTCCGGACATCAACGAGAACCTCGTTGTGGAGCTGTACTCGAAGTAATGAGCGCGCGCCGAGCGGATCGGCGCGTGTGGTGGTTGAGTCAAGTCTTGCACTCGTCGCGACGAGTGCGCCAGCCGTTACGGCACACAAGCAGGTGAATGGTCCATGCAGGCATCCGTTGGCGAATTCCTGAAGCCGCGCGTCGTCAAAGTCACGCCCACCAACGCCCGTGTGGCGAAGGTCGTGATCGAGCCGTTCGAGCGCGGATTCGGTCATACGTTGGGCAATGCGCTCCGACGCGTGCTGCTGTCGTCCATGCCGGGGTGCGCGATCACCGAGGTTGAGATCGACGGCGTGCTCCACGAGTACACCAGCATCGAGGGCGTGCAAGAAGACGTCGTCGACATCCTGCTCAACCTCAAGCAGGTGGCGATTCGCCTCAACGCGCGCGATGAGACCGAGCTGCGTCTGCACAAGAAGGGCCCCGGTCCGGTCACGGCTGGCGACATTCAGCTCGATCACGACGTCGAGGTCATCAACCCGGATCTCGTCATCGCCAACCTGACCAAGGCGGGCGAGCTCAACATGACGCTCAAGGTCGAGCGTGGCCGCGGCTATCGTCCGGCCGTGCAGCGTACGCGCTTTGAGGAGTCGAGCGGCCCGATCGGCCGCCTGCAGCTCGACGCCTCCTTCAGCCCGATTCGCCGCGTCACCTATACGGTCGAGAGCGCTCGCGTCGAGCAGCGCACCGACCTCGACAAGCTGATTCTCGAGATCGAGACAAACGGTACGATCGATCCGGAAGAGGCGATTCGTCGCGCCGGCGCGATTCTCAAGGATCAGCTGTCCGTCTTCGTCGACCTGCAGGGTCAGGACGAGACCGCTTCGAAGGCCGCCGAGCAGCAGTTCGATCCGATCCTGCTGCGTCCGGTGGACGAGCTCGAACTCACGGTGCGCAGCGCGAACTGCTTGAAGGCCGAGAACATCCACTACATCGGCGATCTCGTGCAGCGCACCGAGGTGGAGCTGCTGCGTACGCCGAACCTCGGCAAGAAGTCGCTCACCGAGATCAAGGAAGTGCTCGAAAGCCACGGCCTCACGCTGGGCATGCGGCTCGACAACTGGCCGCCTGTCAGCCTGAAGCGCGACGACGATCGGGATCTGATCTGAAGAAGCGGATAGGGGATAGCGGAGCGGGAAGACAGGAACTCTCGTCGCTGCCGTCCCCTTTCTACAGCCTACAGACTAAAGCCTTAAGCCTAAGAAAATGCGTCACCAACTCTCCGGGCGGCAGTTGAGCCGCAATGCGCCGCACCGCTGGGCCATGCTCCGCAACATGGCGGCTTCGCTGATTCGTCACGAGACGATTCGCACCACGGTTCCGAAAGCCAAAGAGCTGCGTCGCATCGTCGAGCCGCTGATCACCCTCGGCAAGGAAGACACCGATGCCAACCGTCGTCGCGCGTTCGCGCAGCTGCGCGATGCCGAGGTGGTGGTGAAGCTCTTCGAGGATCTTGGTCCGCGCTTCAAGTCGCGGCCGGGCGGGTACACGCGCATCCTGCGCATGGATCCGCGACCGGGCGACGCGGCGCCGATGGCGCTGATGCAGCTCGTCGATCAGCCGCAGCGTGCGGAGGCGACGGAAGGGGAAGGCGCTGCCGAGGAGAAGGCGCCGAAGAAGGCTGCCAAGAAGCGCACCTCGCCGAAGAAGAAGGCCGTGAAGTCGCCGGAAGAGAAGGCGGCGAAGAAGGCAAAGGCCGAAGCGAAGGCGGAACAGGAAGCCAAGAAGGCGGAAGAAAAGGCCGCCAAGAAGGCCGCCGCCAAGGCAGCCGCGCCGAAGAAGAAGGCCGCGGCCAAGAAGAAGTCGGCCAAGTAACGTACGCGAGCCAAGCTCGAGAAAAAGCCCGGCATCGACCGGGCTTTTTCTTTTGCGGTCACGTCTCGAGCGGATCCGGCGTGGCAGCCGACGCGCACGCTGGCCGCGGAACGTTACTCAGGCGCCTCCAGGCCCTTCGTGTAAAGCACACGCCCGTCCGGGGTCACGAGGATCGCGTCCACGTCATCGAGCGCGTTGTAGATCTCGAGGGCCTCCTCGGCACCAAGCACGAACGCCGTCTTGGACAGCCCGTCGGTGCGCGTGGCCGTCGATGCAATGACCGTGGCACTGCGCACCTTGCTCGCGGAATGGCCGGTTTTCGGGTCGATGATGTGGTGATATCGCACCCCGTTGTCGTCGAAGTACCGCTCGTAGTCGCCGGAGGTGGAGATCGCCGCGTCTTCGAGCGGAATGCGCGCGATGACCTCGTCCTTGCGGTCGGGGTGGCGGATGCCGACGACCCACGGCTGGCCGAAACGGTCGCCGATGATGCGGCTGTCACCGCCCGCGCTGACCAGCGCACGATTGATGCCGCGTGCCTGCAGAACGGCGATGCCGCGATCGACCGCATAGCCTTTGCCGATGCCGCCGAGGTCGATGCGTACGCCCGGGCGCGCGAATTTCACCGTGCGCGCCTCGCGGTCGAGCTGAATGTGGCGATAGTTGATGCCGGGCAGGGCGCTTTCGATCTGCTGCTCGTCCGGACGGACGCGTTGCCTGAAGTCGTAGAGAAAACCCACGCTCGCATACGTGATGTCGAAGGCGCCGCGGGTGAGCTTGGAATATTCGATCGACGTGGCGAGCAGATCGAATAGCTCCTCGGAGATCTTGACCGGCCTGCTGGCGGCCTCGGCATTCACGAGGGACACCTCGCTCGTCGGCTTGTACGTGCTCATGGCCGCGTCGATGCGCCGCATTTCGGCAAGCACGGCCTGGATGGCCTCCTGGCCTTTGGCGCGGTCCTCGCTCCAGAGCTCAACGACGATGCGGGTGCCCATGATCCCGTCTTCGACGTGTTCGATCCATTCCGCATGCGTCGCAAGCGGCAGCGAAAGCCACAGGGCAAGACCGACGAGAAGACGGCGAAACAGCATCGGCGCTCGATATGAAAAAAGCCGTACGGCGGAAGGCCGAGAGTCTACCGCGGTGAAGGGCTCTTCAGCCCGCTGTGTCTGTTACGCGACGCGCGCGATGCGCACGCGCGGGAGGCGGGAAAGTGGGCGAGCCGCCCTCTGCAGGCGGCTCGCCGGAAGGTCAGAACTTGAAGCGGGCCGTGATACCGAAGGTACGCGGCGCACCCAGGAACGCGTTGACCGTGTTCGTGGGGAGCGGCAAATCGGCCGACGAGCCCTGCAGCGTCGCATCGTACGCCACCTGGAAGTACTCCTCGTCGGTGAGATTCTGCGCCCACAGCTCGACCGTCCAGGACTCGTTCGCGGCACCGAGCCCGATGCGCGCGTTGACGAGAGTCATGGCGTCCTGCTGCTTGCGTGGATCCAAGTTCGAGCCGGTGTTGTACTCCGAGGTGTACTTCGCGCCGATGTTGCCGCGGAAGACGAGCGCGTTGCCGATCGGCTGCTCGTAGGTGGCAGCCAGGCTTCCCGACCACTTGGGCGCGAACGACAACCGATCGTCCTTGCGCTCCGGGCGGAAGAACGCGATGGCATCGCCGAACTCCTCGATCTTCGTATCCGCGTACGTCACGCCGCCCTGCAGGCTCAGTTGCCGCAGCGGCGTGTTCCACAGGAAGTCGAGATCGACGCCCTTCGAGACGACTTTCGGCAGCGAGGTGACCACGAACGAGATGCCCGTGAAGGTGTTCAGCTGGAAGTTCTCGTACTCCTGATAGAACACCGCGCCGTTCACCAGCAGCGTGTTGCCGAGCCAGTCGGTCTTCAAGCCGAGCTCGTAGGAATCGACCAGCTCCTTGTCGAAGCTCGTGTCGATATCGGCGGCGATCGGACCGGCCGGATCGAGCGGGTTGTTGGAGACGTTGTTGTTCGTGCGCTCGCGGTCGAGATTGAAGCCGCTCGCCTTGTAGCCGCGCGCGTACGAGACGTAGCTCATCACGTCATCCGTGAAGCGATACGCCAGCTTGATCGTGCCGCTCCACTCGTTTTCGTCGATCGTCTGGCTCGTCGCCAGATTGTTGAAGAGCGGATCGGCATAGGTCGCGCAGCCGATGCCGTACACGGAGCGCAGGCCGGCCGCGACCGCGGCGGCTTGCTGGTCGGGCGGCAAGCTGGCGAAGCGTGCCTGCAGCAGGCCGCTCACCGTCGCAAGGTTGGCGCGCAGGAACGTGCAGCCGAAGCCGGGAGCCACGCCGGGCGCGCTGCTGTTGAAGTAGAACGAATCCAGATCCTTCGATTCGTCGGTGTAACGCAGGCCGAGCGTCATCTCGAACGCATCGGTGAAGCGGATGCTGTTGTTGGTGAAGAGCGCCCAGCTCTTGGAGTTCTGCTTGAACCGATCGGTCTGTCCTGTGCCGGGGGCGTAGGTGGCCAGGATCGGTGCCAGTTGCGGGGGCGCCTGCAGCAGCCCACCGAAGTAATCGGCGAATTGCGTGCCGTAGGTCAGCGCGTTGTTCGACTTGAGCTCTTCGTCGGCGTAGAACGCGCCCACCAGCCAGCTCAAACGCTCGCTCTCGCCGGCAAGGCGGATCTCCTCGCTGAACTGCGTGAATTCGTTGGAATAACTGCCGTCAGGCGCACGATAGAGGATGTCGACCGTCGTGAAATCGGAGTCCTGACCGTTGACCGTTTCCCAGTTGCGCCAAGCCGTGACCGAGGTGAGCGTGGCGCCGCCGAGCGCATCGAGATCCCAATTGACCTCGAGCGATACGCCTTGATCCTCGATCTGCTGCTCGGTCGAGCGGTTCGCGTAGGCGCGGCGCGCGAACGGGTCGGCCGGATCGGCGAACGACCCCGGCTGCAGTGCATTCAAGACCTGGAGCACGGCCGGATTGGGGCTCAGCACGACGTGAGTGCCGAGACAGCAGTTCTCGTCGCGGTCCGTGTAGTCGACGACGAGCCGCAGGTCGAGGTTGTCCGTCGGCTCGAACAGCAGCTGACCGCGCACGGTGTAGAAGCTGCGGTCGAAGTCTTCCTTCTGCGTGCGCGGTCCTGGTCCGGTCACCACGTCGAGAAAGCCGTCGCGCTCGCGCGCGGCCACGTAGAGGCGGCCTGCCACCTTGTCCGACAGCGGACCGGTGATCGATGCCGAGCCGCCGAGCTCGCCGTAGTCGCCGGCGGTCAGCTCGACCTGCGAGCCGAACTCGAACGAGGGGCGCTTGGTGACGACATTGATCACGCCCGCCGAGGTGTTCTTGCCGAACAGCGTGCCTTGCGGGCCCTTGAGCACCTCGATGCGCTCGAGCTCGCCGAGATCGCCGAAGCTCACGCCGTTGCGCGGCCGGTAGACGCCGTCGATGACGACGCCGACGGAGGATTCCAGGCCCGGATTGTCGCCGACCGTGCCGATGCCGCGGATACGCGCGGTCGTGACGGTTTCGCTCGTCGTCGAGGTGACGATGAGGCCCGGCGTCAACAGAGTGAGATCCTTGATGTCCTCGACACCGGTGTCTTGCAGGAGCTGTGCGGAGATGGTGGTGACGACGATCGGCACGTCCTGCAGGCTCTGCTCGCGCTTCTGCGCAGTGACGACAATGGTGTCGAGCGCGCGATCGTCAGCGTCTTCAGTGTCCTGGGCCGCGAGCGGCATGCTCACGGCGCCGAGCGTCGCAAGGATCGCGCTTCGCAACAAGATGCTCTGTGAACTCATGAGCCCCCCTACATGGATCGTTCGTATTCGGGTTCTAGAGTGGAGTAGTGCTATGTGCCCATCCGTCCTGGCTGGATCGATCCCGCGCGGCGGAATCATCTACACTTAGCGTTGCGCGAAGGGTACGGTTTTCACCTCCGCTGGCGGCAGATTTTGACCTAGGCGCAACGTGTTCCTCCATAGCGGGAAACGACGATTCAGATACTGTATGCAACGCAGTTGTTCCGTATCTGAGGAGCGCTTCGGCGTAGCCCCCAATGACGCCGTAGGTAGAACCCTGCTCCCGCTTGTCTAGCTCAGGTAAGGTGGACGCAAGATGAAGGAATTCGATGTGCTGGTGATCGGCAGCGGGCCGGCGGGCGAGGGTGCTGCCATGATGGCGGCGAAGAATCATCTGAGCGTCGCCGTCATCGAGCGCTACTTCGAAGTAGGCGGCGGGTGTACACACTGGGGCACGATTCCGAGCAAGGCGCTGCGCCACGCGGTGAGGATTCTGCACGACCTGCGCCGCAATCCTCTGTTGCGCGAGTTTCGCGACGCCACCAAACTGAGCTATCCGGAGCTGCTCGCCTCCGCGAGCAAAGTCGTCGAGACGCAGACTGCGATTCGGCGGCGCTTCTACGAGCGCAATCGCGTGCCGATCTTCGGGGGCGAGGCACGCTTCGTCGACGAGCATACGCTCGAAGTGCAATCGAGCTCGGGTGAGACAGAGCGCTTGCGCGGCAAGTACATCGTAATTGCGGCAGGTTCGCGTCCGTATCATCCGCCGGAGCTCGACTTCACGCATCCGCGCGTGCGCGACAGCGACTCGATTCTGCGCTACCCCGAGCATCCGTTCTCGGTCACCATCTACGGCGCCGGTGTGATCGGCTGCGAGTACGCCTCGATCTTCGTGAACCTGGGCGCCAAGGTCACGCTCGTCAACACGCAGGACCGGCTGCTGTCGTTCCTGGACGATGAGATCACCGAGGCGCTCTCGTATCACCTGCGCGAGCAAGGCTGCGTGATCCGCCACAACGAGCAGTTCCAGGCGCTCGAAGCGCGCGAACGCGACGTCGTGCTGCATCTTGCCTCCGGGCGCAAGATCAAGTCCGACGTGCTGCTCTGGGCGAACGGGCGCACGGGCAATTCCGACCGACTCAATCTGCAGGCCGTGGGCCTCGAGAGCAATTCGCGCGGTCAGATTGCCGTCAACGGTCACTATCAGACGGCCGTGCCTCACATCTATGCCGTCGGCGACATTATGGGTCCGCCCGCGCTGGCCAGTGCCGCGTACGTGCAGGGCTCCTATGCCGTCCAGCACATCCTCGATCCGAACATCGAGCCGCATCATCAGGACATGATCCCGAGCGGCATCTATACGATTCCCGAGATCTCCTCGATCGGACGGACCGAGCGCGAGCTGCAGGAAGCCAAAGTGCCGTACGAGGTCGGCCACTGCGCTTTCAAGAATCTGGCGCGGGCGCAGATGATCGACGAGCGCGTCGGCATGCTGAAGGTCATCTTCCATGCCGAGACGATGGAGGTCCTCGGCGTGCACTGCTTCGGCGAAAACGCATCGGAGATCGTCCACATCGGGCAAACCGTGATGGCGAGCCGCGATCTGAACGACATACGCTATTTCACGCGCACGACGTTTAACTATCCGACCATGGCCGAGGCCTATCGGGTAGCGGCGTACAACGGGATCAACAGACTGACGTGAAACGCGGTAGGCTTGGGCTGTAGGCGCCAGAGGTGGTACACACCCGCGGCCTGCAATCCATTCAAGTGGCTCGAGGGAGGCCTAAATGAGTGTCATCAAAGAATTCCGGGAATTTGCCGTCAAAGGCAATGTCGTCGACATGGCCGTAGGCATCATCATCGGTGCTGCATTCGGCAAGATCGTCAGCTCGCTCGTGGACGACGTCATCACCCCGCCGCTCGGCTATCTGATCGGGGGCGTCGACTTCAGCGATCTCGCCTGGACGCTGCCGGCTCTGCAGGATGGCAAGGATCCGGTGACGATCAACTATGGCGCCTTCCTGCAGACCACCTTCGATTTCATCATCATCGCCTTCGCGATCTTCCTCCTGGTGAAGGGGATCAATCGCCTGAAGCGCAAGCAAGAAGAGGCGCCTGCTGCGCCGGCCGCGCCGCCGCGTCAGGAGGTGCTGCTCGAAGAGATTCGCGACCTGCTGAAGAAGCAGTCCTCGTGATCTGACTTGACTTGGGTTCGCGGCCCTCTGGCGCCGCGAACCTGCGGACGGCAGCTCGTGCGCCGTCCGCGCATTGTCTTCGCCGGCGTTCACACGAGCGCGAACGCATCCCGCGTGAGATTCTCAGGTTCGCTCTCCGTGCACGCCACGTTGTCCTCGATACGAATCCCGCCGTACGGCCTGAACGCTTCCACGCGCGCCCATTCGATGTGCTGTGCATAGGGCGCGGTGCGCGCCTGTGCGAGCAGCAGGTCGATGAAATACACGCCCGGCTCGATCGTGACGACGAAGCCCGGCTCCAGCTTTCGGGTAAGACGCAGGAACGGATGACCGTCGGGCGGCATCCGCACCGCCCCGTCGGGGCTCGCCATGCGGCCGCCGACATCGTGCACTTGCAGACCGAGCAGATGCCCCACGCCGTGCGGAAAGAACACGCTCGTCAGTCCGCATGCGAGCGCGTCCTCGCCGCGTAGCTTGATGAAGCGCGCCTCGTAGAGCGCATCGCCGATCAGCCGATGAGCATTGAGATGGATGTCGACGTAGTCGACTCCGGCGCGCACTTGATCGCACAGGCGCTGCTGCACGCCGTGCATGGCTTGGATGAGGGCGGCGAACTCATCGTCGGCGTAGGAGTAAGTCCGCGTGACATCGCTCGCGTAACCGTTGAATTGCGCGCCCGCGTCGATGAGAAAGGAAAATCGTTCGGTCGGTCGCGCGCGTTCTTGGTGTTGGTAATGCAGGACGGCCGCATTCGCATTCAGTGCGACGATGCTGCCGTATGGCAACTCGCGTTCGAGCTGTCCGCTGGCGCTCAGATAGGCCTGATGAATCTCGTATTCGGATGCGCCGGCGCGAAAAGCAGTTTGCGCTGCGCGATGTCCCGCCGCGGCACGATGGGAAGCGCGCCGCATGCATTCGATCTCGTAGGGAGTCTTGCGGGCACGCTCGAAGTGCAACCGGTCGAGGAGGGCTTGCGGATTGACGGCCGCGAAGCCCCAATCGTCGAATTCCGCACGGGGCTCGCCGATGCAGGCGCAGCGGGGCAGTCCAGCGAGCAGCGCCCGCGCCTCGTTTGGCGCGCGAATCACCCGAATCTCGAAGTGTCGCGTCCAATAATCGTCGGGAATCGCGGGCGGCTTGTGCCAGTAGTCGAGCGGCTGCAGCAGGATGAGCCGCAAGCGTTCTCCGGGACGGTACACGATCCAGCAATCGATCGGGTCGGCGAGCGGCGCCCACAGCGCGAAGTGCGGATTGGTCTTGAACGGATAGGCGACGTCGTCGAGAAACTGCATTCGCTCGCCGCCCGCGTAGATCGCAAGCGATTCGAAGCCGCAATGCTCGAGCGCTGCGTCGGTGCGAGATCGCTGAGTCGCCAAATGATCGCTGTACAAGCTATCGAGCATGGCTACGCATCCGTCGGTGATGTATTGAGCCGGGGCGACCGTGTCATGCAGGGCGAGAGTGCGCGGTCGGCAGCGATAAGCTGCCCGAAACCGTCGCGCTTGTCAGTCCGTGTTCGCGGCAGCCTCGCGCGAGCGGATCAACGGATGGGTGGCAATTCGATACGGCCCCACGAGCCGAAGTCGGCGACGCAGCGTCCTTGCGGCGCCGGCACCATCTTGCCGAGCGCGCCCGTCAGCAAGATTTGGCCTGGCTCGATGGTCCATCCCACATCGATCATCTTGTTCACGAGCCACAACGCCGCCGCCCATTGATCGCCCAGCGCGTCGCGCCCGGTGCCGCGGCTGAGCTCGCGCCCGTTGCAGATGAGCGTCACGCTGGCTGCGTTCGGATCGCGCTCGGCGAGCGGCATGAAAGTGCCGACGATGAAGTACGCCGCGGCGACGTTTGTCGCGACGATGTCGAGCATCGTGATCGCTTCGGGGGCTTGGTAATCGAGATTCGGTAGCTCGATCGCCGGCGCGACGGCGTCGACATGCGTGCGGAGCGAAGCGATCGAGTTCAGGCGCTGCCGAATCGGTGCGCCGACGCGCAGCGCCACTTCCGTTTCGATGTGCAGTCCGCGCAGCTCCTCGAGCTGCAGTACGGAAGGCATCGTATCGGGCTCGCGAATGAGCACGCCCGCAATCGGCTCGTGCGCGTCGAAACGCGCCTGCGACGCAGCCGAAGTCAGTCCCGCCTTGAAGCCGGCTGGCGCGGAGGCGCGCAACACGCGCTGTACGGTGCGTCGCTGCACGCGATAGGCATCCTCAGTTGTCAATGTTTCGTCAATGCGATGCGCGTGCGGCAACGATTCGTGTCGTTGCCAGGCGGCGACGATCGCATCTTCGAGCGCTCTGTGCGTGCTGCAGCCGAGCAGCAGAAATGCCGAGAAAAATAGGGCCAACGCGTTGCGCGGCAACCGGTCGCTCATAGATGTAAATAAAATGTCAGTAACGCCTGCGATGTCGCGAGTTGTTCAAATCAAGAGCTAAACAAACTAGAATCCCCGCGGTCAAAGCGAGGGATCGATCCTTCGCTGCGAAGTTGCCAACATCGTTTCAACTCTCGCCACGGGTGGATAATCAAATGAACACGAAGATGCTCCTTGCTGCTCTGCTTGCGTCGCTGTCGCTGGCTGCCTGCTCGAAGCAGGAAGCTCAGGATGCCGCCGCCGAAGCAGCTGCCGCTGCGAACGAAGCTGCTGAAGCCGCTGGCGAAGCCGCTGAGGCCCTCGAGGGTGCGGTTGCCGACGCCGCCGAGGCTGCTGCCGATGCCGCCGATGCGGCTGCCGAAGCTGCTGGCGAAGCCGCCGAGGCTGCCCAGGAAGCTGTGCAGTAATCGCAGCGTATCCTTGCGCGAAAGGGCGGCCGCAAGGCCGCCCTTTCTTTTTGTCCGGACGAAATGGCATGGATGCGCCGCGCTCGAGCGCATCATCCCAAGAGACGCTCTGTCGGATAGTCTGGGCTCCGGTCACGCCGAGATCCTTTGCAGGGATTGCCAACCGCCTTGCAGGCAGCGAAGGTTTCCGTCGCTATCGGATCCTGCCGGCACCGCTCGGTCGAACGTTCCAAGAGCGTTGACCCGCATCCCGCAGAAGTGGACCATCGTGGGAAGAGTGCGAAGGAGGCGGCTTGTAGCCGACATCGTGCAGTGCCAGTTCGGATTCGCGACGCCCACAACTCCGCCCAGGATCGTCTCTGGATCCAGCGGCATTATCCGCAATATCTGGACGATCTGACGGCATCCAGCATGAACACGGGGCTGTTCCCCGCGTATGCCGAGCGCGAGCCCGAGCTCATGGCGCGTTGGTTCGCCGACGACAGCTCGCACCCGCTCATCATCCTCAAGGACGAGCAGCCGGTCGGATTCGCGCTCGTCAGTCGTCCGCCGCGCAATCGGCGCGAGCAGTTCGACTATTGCATGGCCGAGTTCTTCGTCGTCGCAAGCGCCCGCCGTCGCGGTGTCGGTCGCGATGCCGCGCACCTCATCTTCAATCGCTTCGCGGGAAACTGGCTCATCACCGAGTTCGCCTACAACAAGGCGGCCGTGGCGTTCTGGCGCGCGATCATTTCCGACTACACCGGCGGACGTTTTCGCGAAACGCTCGCGTACGGCGAGATCAAGCACATGTTCCGCTCGCGCACGGCCGGCAGAGAGTGACGCCGCGCGAGCGAAGATGGCGCACGCGCTGACGCGCGCCTGGTGAACGGGTTACGCCGTCTTGCGCTTCGGCCTGCGTGCGCGCTCGAGCACTTCCTTCAAGTAGCGGCCCGTATACGAACGCTCGTTCGCGGCGATCTGCTCCGGCGTGCCGGTGGCGACGATCGTGCCGCCGCCGCTACCGCCTTCGGGGCCGAGGTCGATGATCCAATCGGCGGTCTTGATGACATCGAGATTGTGCTCGATGACGACGATGCTGTTGCCTTCGTCGCGCAGCCGATGCAGCACGCGCAGAAGCTGCTCGATGTCGTAGAAGTGCAGGCCGGTCGTCGGCTCGTCGAGTATGTACAGCGTGCGGCCGGTCGAGCGTTTCGAGAGCTCCTTGGCGAGCTTCACGCGTTGCGCTTCGCCGCCGGAGAGCGTCGTCGCGTTCTGTCCGAGACGAATATAGGAGAGCCCGACGTCGATCAGCGTCTCCAGCTTCGGCGCGATGGTCGGGACGTTGCGGAAGAAGGCAAGCGCATCTTCCACCGTCATCTCGAGCACTTCGTTGATGTTCTTGCCCTTGTAGCGAATTTCGAGCGTCTCGCGGTTGTAGCGACAGCCCTTGCACACATCGCACGGCACGTAGACGTCGGGCAGGAAGTGCATTTCGACCTTGATGACACCGTCGCCCTGACATGCCTCGCACCGTCCGCCCTTGACGTTGAAGCTGAAGCGGCCGGGCTCGTAGCCGCGCGCCCGCGCTTCGGACACGGAGGCAAAGATCTCGCGGATCGGCGTGAACAAGCCGGTGTAGGTGGCCGGATTGGAGCGCGGCGTACGTCCGATCGGGCTCTGATCGATGTCGATGACACGATCGATCTGATCGAGCCCTTCGATCGCATCGCAGGGCGCCGCATCGGTGGAGGCGTCGTTGAGCACGCGCGCGACATGCTTGTAGAGCGTGTCGTTCACGAGCGTCGACTTGCCTGAGCCCGACACGCCCGTCACGCACGTCATCACGCCAAGCGGGATCTCCACGGTGATGCCGCGCAGATTGTTGCCGCGTGCGTTGACGATGCGCAGCACGCGATCCTTCTGCGGCGGCGTGCGCATCGTCGGCACCGGAATTTCGCGGGCGCCGGAAAGATACTGGCCGGTGAGCGAGCTCGGATTCTTGGCAATCTCCTGCGGCGAACCTTGCGCGATGATTTGACCGCCGTGCACCCCGGCGCCGGGGCCCAAGTCGACGACGTAGTCGGCGCGGCGAATCGCGTCCTCATCGTGCTCGACCACGATCACGGTATTGCCGAGATCGCGCAGGCGCGTGAGCGTGGCGAGCAGGCGATCGTTGTCACGCTGATGCAAGCCGATCGAAGGTTCATCGAGGATGTACATGACGCCGACTAGACCCGAGCCGATCTGGCTCGCCAGCCGGATGCGTTGCGCTTCGCCGCCCGAGAGCGTCTCGGCGCTGCGATCGAGCGTCAGATAGTCGAGCCCGACGTCGCTCAGAAAACGCAGGCGATCCGAGATCTCCTTGACGATCTTGCCGGCGATCTCGCCGCGCCAGCCCGTGAGCGACAGCGAGCGGCTGAACTCGAGCGCTTCAGCCACCGACAGGCGCGCGATGTCGGGCAACGTGCGTTCCGCCACGAAGACGTGCCGCGCGGCGCGATTGAGCCGCGTGCCACCACACTCCGGGCACGGTTGATTGCTTAGATATTTGGCAAGCTCCTCGCGCACCGCGACCGATTCGGTCTCGCGGTAGCGGCGCTCGAGGTTCGGGATCACGCCTTCCCATTTGTGCGCTCGGCGCACGGTGCCGCCGCGCGTGTCGACGTAGCGGAACTCGATCTTCTCCTCGCCGCTGCCGTAGAGCACGATGCGCCGAACTTCCTCGCTCAGCTCCTCCCATGGCGTCTCGACGTCGAACTTGTAGTGCTTGGCGAGCGATTGCATGAGCGCGAAGTAATAGGTCGTGCGCCGGTCCCAGCCGCGGATGGCGCCGCCTGCAATCGACACGTTCGGATGGTGCACGACGCGCGCAGGATCGAAGAATTGCTGCACGCCGAGCCCGGAGCATGCCGGGCACGCGCCTGCCGGATTGTTGAACGAGAACAAGCGCGGCTCGAGCTCGGAGAGGCTGTAGCCGCAGATCGTGCACGCGAACTTGTCGGAGAAAACCAGCTCTTCGCGAGCGGGGTCGTCGAGGAAGGCGATGCGTGCAATTCCGCCCGACAGCTGCAAGGCGGTTTCGAACGACTCCGCGATACGTTGGCCCGCATCGGCGCGCACTTTGAAGCGATCGACGACCGCCTCGATCGTGTGCTTCTTCTTCGCATCGAGCTTGGGAGGCGCATCGAGCTCGATGAGCTGGCCGTCGATGCGCGCCCGCACGAAACCCTGACTGCGCAGCTGCTCGAGCACCTGCGCATGCTCGCCTTTGCGCGCGTCGATCAGCGGTGCGATGAGCGCAACCGGCGTGCCCTCGGGGAGCGAGAGCACCTGATCCACCATCTGACTGACGGTCTGCGCCGCGAGATCGATGCCGTGATCCGGGCAGCGCGGCGTGCCCACGCGCGCGAACAACAGGCGCAAGTGGTCGTAGATCTCGGTGACGGTGCCGACGGTCGAGCGCGGGTTGTGTGATGTCGATTTCTGCTCGATCGCGATCGCGGGCGAAAGGCCCTCGATGGCATCGACATCCGGCTTCTCCATGACGGAGAGGAACTGGCGCGCGTAGGCGGAGAGGGATTCGACATAACGACGCTGTCCCTCGGCGTAGATCGTGTCGAAGGCGAGCGAGGACTTGCCGGACCCCGACAGACCCGTGAACACGATGAGCTTGTCGCGCGGCAGCTCCAGATCGACGTTCTTCAGGTTGTGCGTGCGCGCGCGGCGGATGATGATGGAAGAGGACATGGGCTCGTCTGCGGGACCTCGGCCGTCAAGCGGGGGATCGAACACTATATGGCGACGTGCCGGGGCGAGCAAAAGCGCCGCAACCGCATCTGCCGTGCCCGCCTGCGGCCAAGGGCTCAAATTGGGTGGAGCCCCGGATATTCGGCCTGCCCGCGCCGGATCGGCGGGTTACAATTCGCCTTCCTAACGAGTAGGGGTCTTACATGGCGCGCGGCATCAACAAAGTCATTTTGGTCGGCAACCTCGGCGCGGATCCGGACACCCGCTACATGCCGAGCGGCAGGGCGGTGACCAATATCCGCATCGCCACGAGCGAGACCTGGAAGGATCGCCAAACCGGCGACCAGCAGGAGCGCACCGAGTGGCATAACGTCGTGTTGTACGACAAATTGGGCGAGATCGCCGCCGAATACCTGCGAAAAGGCTCTCAGGTGTACATCGAGGGAAGCTTGCGCACCCGCAAGTGGCAGGACAAGGAGGGCAAGGACCGCTACACGACCGAGATCATCGCGCGGGAGATGCAGATGCTCGGGGGGCGTGCGAGCGGCGAGCCGCGTCCGGCGCGTTCGGCGCCGGCGGAAGACCGCGCCGCCCCGCCGCCGGCTGCCGATGTCGGCGAATTCGACGACGATATCCCGTTCTGACGGCGTTGGGGTGCACTTTCCAGCGATAGAAGACTTGCGACACGACGCGGCTGCCTGCCGCCTCGTGCGCTGCTACGGGCCGTTGCGCGGGTCCTTCGTGCAGATTTTGAGCTGTCCGTCGCCCGGCATGCCGGGGTCGGCGTGCCGGCGGCCCGGATAGGCTTGCTATCCCGGCGCACTTCCTCCATTTTCTAGCGTCTACGATCATGCCTCGCGTCTACATACGAACGTTCGGCTGTCAGATGAACGAGTACGACTCCGCCAAGATGGTGGACGTACTGCGGGAGGCGGCCGGTTACGAGCCCACCGACGATCCGGCGGAAGCCGATCTGCTGCTGCTCAATACGTGCTCCGTGCGCGAGAAGGCGCAGGAGAAGGTGTTCTCGCAGCTCGGCAGCTGGAAGCAGCTCAAGAAGGCCAAACCGCACTTGCTGATCGGCGTCGGCGGCTGCGTCGCGAGTCAGGAAGGCGAGGGCATCACGCGCCGCGCGCCGTATGTCGATCTGGTGTTCGGGCCGCAGACGCTGCATCGCCTGCCGGCGATGATCGACGAGATCAAGCGCAAGGGACGCTCGGTCGTCGACGTGAGCTTCCCCGAAATCGAGAAGTTCGACTCGTTGCCCGCACCGCGTGCGGAAGGCGCGACGGCATTCGTGTCGATCATGGAAGGGTGCAGCAAGTACTGCACGTTCTGCGTGGTGCCGTACACGCGCGGCGATGAGATCAGCCGTCCTTTCGAGGACGTGATGGCCGAGATTCGTGCGCTCGCCGAGCAGGGCGTGCGCGAGGTGAATCTGCTCGGGCAGAACGTCAATGCCTATCGCGGCCCGATGGACGACGGCACGCTGTGCGATCTTGCGACGCTCATCTATTACGTCGCCGAAGTCGACGGCATCGAGCGCATTCGCTTCACGACGTCGCATCCGGTCGAGTTCAGCGACGCGTTGATCGAGGCGTATCGCGACATTCCCAAGCTCGCCAATTACCTGCACTTGCCCGTGCAGTCGGGCTCGGACCGGATCCTCGCTGCCATGAAGCGCGGCTACACCGCGCTCGAGTACAAGCAGAAGATCCGCAAGCTCCGCGCGGTGCGCCCCGACATCAGCATCTCTTCGGACTTCATCGTCGGCTTCCCGGGCGAGACCGAGCGCGATTTCGAGCAGACGATGAATCTCATCGCGGAAGTCGGATTCGACCAGTCGTTCAGCTTCATCTACAGCCGTCGTCCCGGCACGCCGGCCGCTTCGCTACCCGACGACGTTTCGCCGGAGGAAAAGCAGCAGCGGCTCGCATTGCTGCAGGCGCGCATCGATCAGCAGGCGATGGCGATCAGCCAGCGCATGGTGGGTACGGTGCAGCGCGTGCTGGTCGAGCGGCCGTCGAAGAAGAACCCGCATCAGCTCGCCGGGCGCACGGAGAACATGCGCTGGGTGAACTTCGACGGGCCCGAGACATTGATCAATCAGTTCGCCGACGTCCTGATCACCGAGGCGCTGCCGAATTCGCTGCGCGGGCGCTGGGTGCCGTCGACGCAACGCGAGGCGGCGCCGCAGCAGGCCTGCGCGTCGGTTGGCGCGGGATGAACGTCGTGCGAGTGTCGTCGCCCTTGAGCGCCGCTACGGCCGCATCGTTGCGCAAGCGAGGTGTGCGCGGCGCGCCAAGTGTTCATTGTTCGTCGGGACTTCCGCCCCCACACCATAGCCTCACATGAGCGTTCCTCTCGCGACTCGCGATCTCGCATTCGAGCCGGTCGACAACGCGCGGCTCGCGAATTTCGTCGGACCGATGGATGAAAACCTGCGGCACGTCGAGCAGCGGCTCAACGTGCAGGTGCGCCGGCGCGGCGGTTGGGTCGAAGTCTCGGGCACACCCGAAGCGACGATCGCCGCCGAGCAGGTGCTGAGGCGGCTGTTCGAGCTGTCCGCCAACGAGCCGCTCACGCCCGATCGCGTCCACCTCGCAGTGCAGGAGGCGGGCATGGAAGCGGCGCCCGCCGTCGTTTCGCGCGCGCCGGATGAGGTTTTGATTCACACGCGTCGCGGCGGCATTCGCGGGCGCGGCCCGAATCAGAAGCAGTATCTGCACAACATCCGCACGCACGATCTGACGTTCGGCATCGGACCGGCCGGCACGGGCAAGACCTATCTTGCGGTGGCCTGCGCCGTCGAGGCGCTGCAGACCGATCGCGTGCGCCGCATCGTGCTGGTGCGGCCTGCGGTGGAAGCAGGTGAGCGGCTCGGCTTTTTGCCCGGCGACATCGGTCAGAAGGTCGATCCTTACTTGCGGCCGATGTACGACGCGCTCTACGACATGATGGGATTCGATCGCGTCGCACGTGCGATCGAGCGGCAGGTGATCGAGATCGCGCCGCTCGCGTTCATGCGCGGACGCTCTCTCAACGATTCGTTCATCATCCTCGACGAAGGTCAGAACACGACCGTCGAGCAGATGAAGATGTTCTTGACGCGCATCGGTTTCGGCTCGAAAGCGGTCGTGACCGGCGACGTGACGCAGACGGACTTGCCGAAGCAGCAGATGTCGGGCTTGAAGCACGTGATCAACATCCTACAAGGCGTCGAGAGCGTCGCTTTCACGTTCTTCAACTCGAAGGATGTGGTGCGTCATCCGCTGGTTCAGCGCATCGTCGAGGCGTACGAGCGTCATCAGACGAAGCCGGGCGAAACGCGCGGCGAGGGCGAGTGAGCTTGGCGTTGGCGCGATCGAAGCGAACCCGGCGCGGTGCGGCCGCCCGGGCGACAGCGAAATCGGATGCTGGACACGACGGTGGACGATTGATCGTGACGGTGCAATTGGCCACGCGGCGCCGCGGTGTGCCGCACGCACGGACGCTTGCCGCATGGGCGCGCGAGGCGTTCGCCGCGGCAGAACGCAAGCGCGTGCCGGCCGGTCCGCTCGGGCTCACGATTCGCATCGTCGGCGCGGCCGAAAGTCGTCGTCTCAATCGAACTTGGCGGGGCAAGGACAAGCCGACGAACGTGCTGTCTTTCCCTACGCTGGATACGGCCGCAGAGCCGTGGCTGAGCGCCGCTGCGGCCGATTTGGAGCATCCGCTCGGCGATCTCGTCATTTGCGCGCCGGTCGTTGCGCGCGAGGCGCGCGAGCAGAAGAAGCCGAGCAGCGCGCATTGGGCGCACATGGTCGTTCATGGCGTGCTGCACCTTTTGGGGTACGATCACGAGTGCGAGCCGGATGCTGCACGGATGGAAGGCCTCGAGATTCGCATCTTGCAGCGCATGGGCATCGCGAATCCGTATCTCGATGCCGTGGCTGCTTGATTCGGTCTCATAGATACACAACCGTTCACGACGCTTATGTCTGAGGGCAACAGTAGTTCTGGAAGTCATTCTGGAAGATGGTTCAAACGTCTCACGGAAACCTTCAGCGGTGAGCCGAAGAACCTAGAGGATCTGTCCGAAGTCATCGCTCACGCCCGCGAGCGGGGCATCATCAATCAAGACGCCGCAGAGATGCTCGAAGGCGTGCTGGAGGTCGCGGAGCTGCAGGTACGCGACATCATGGTGCCGCGCTCGCAGATGGTCGTCGTCAATCGCGACGACACGCCAGAAGCCATCCTGCCTGCCATTATCGATTCGGGACACTCGCGCTTTCCCGTCATCGGCGAGGATCGCGACGAAGTCGTCGGTATTCTGCTCGCCAAGGATCTGCTGCGCTTTTTCGTCGAGGGCGGCAAGGATCGGTTCGACATCAAGGAGTGTCTGCGTCCTGCCGTGTTCATTCCCGAGAGCAAGCGGCTCAACGTGCTGCTCAAGGAATTTCGCGCGAGCCACCATCACATGGCCATCGTCGTCGACGAGTACGGCGGCGTCTCCGGGCTCGTCACGATCGAAGACGTGCTAGAGCAGATCGTCGGCGACATCGGCGATGAATACGACACCGACGACGATCTCGACATTCGGCGCGAAGGCGAGCGCCAATTCACCGTCAAGGGTCAGACGCGCATCCACGAATTCAACGAATACTTCGGCACCGACTTCAGCGACGAGGAGTTCGATACGATCGGCGGCCTTGCCACGCACTTCCTCGGTCGTCTGCCGCGCCGCGGCGAGTCGTTCGTCATGAACGGCTTGGAGTTTCGCGTGCTGCGCGCGGATCGGCGCCGGCTCGACACGCTGCGCGTCGTCACGCCGCAGGACATCGTCAAGGAAGAGCTTTGAGCCGGCTCGAAGCGGCGGCTGCCGTGACCCACGGACGCGCGCGAACGATTGCGCAATGCTTGCGTGCGCGGCCTGCGCCGCAAGCGCGTGCGTGTGCGCTACAGTTCGCATGATGCGCGACGCGTTGGATCGATTCTTTGCCTCTACGCTGGCCGTTTGGCTCGCCATGCCGCTCGGTGCGGCGGTGGCGCTTGCGTTCGCGCCCTTCGACTTCTGGCCGATTGCCTATGCGGCGATGGCGTTTCTCTTTCTGGCGTGGGCCGATGCGTCACCGCGGCGTGCCGCGAAGATCGGCTTTCTGTTCACCGCGGGCACTTATCTAGCGGGCACGTACTGGCTCTATCACAGCATCTACGAGATCGGTAAAGCGCCGCTGCCGCTGACGCTGTTCGTGATGTTCGCGCTGGTGGCGATCATGGGCGCGTACACGGCGGGGCTCGGCTATCTCGTCGCACGATGGCTCGTGCCGCGCGCAGCAACATCGCCAGCGGGCCAGCATGCGAACGATGCGCGCACGGTGTTGTCGCTGCTGTTCGCAATGCCGGCAGCGTGGGTGCTGCTCGAATGGTTCCGCGGCTGGTTCCTGAGCGGGTTTCCGTGGCTTGCGCTCGGCTACACGCATCTCGATACGTCCGTATCGGCGCTCGCGCCCGTGGGCGGCATTTACACGCTCAGTTTCGCGGTTGCCGTCTGCGCCGGCGCGCTTGGCGTCATCGTCCGCTGTCGCGGTCGTACGCGCGTGTGGGGCATCGTGGCGCTGGCGGTCGTGTGGCTCGCGGGCTTGCTGCTGTCGCTGCCGCAATGGACGGAGCCGAACGGCCGCACACTGTCGGTCGCCGTCGTGCAAGGCGCGGTTCGCCAGGACCTCAAGTGGAGCCCGGAGCAGCGCGATGCCACGATCGAGCTCTACACGACGCTCACCGAGCCTCATCTCGGCGCCGATTTGATCGTTTGGCCCGAAGCGGCGCTGCCGGCGCTCGCGCACGAGCTCGTGCCCGTGCTCGAGCGCGAGTGGTCCAAGGCGAGCGAGCGGGGCTCTGCGCTCGTCATCGGCCAGCTGCGTTACGACTTCGAGTCGAAGGCGTATTACAACGCCGTGCTGGCGCTCGCCGACGAGCCGCAGTGGTATGCGAAGCGCCGTCTCGTTCCCTTCAGCGAATTCTTTCCAGTGCCGGATTGGGCCAAGGAATGGCTGCGCGGCATGAAGCTGCCTTACAGCGGCTTTGCGGCCGGCGAGCCCGATCAGCCGGCGCTCGATGCCGCAGGCGAGAAGCTCGGCGTGACCATCTGCTACGAAGACGCGTATGCCTCCGATCAGCTCGCGGTGCTACGCGAGGCAACGTTGCTCGTCAACGTCACCAACGATGCGTGGTTCGGCGATTCGACCGCCGCGCACCAGCATCTGCAGATCAGCCGCATGCGCGCGCTCGAGGCGGGACGGCCGCTCATCCGTGCAGCCAACGACGGTATCTCGGCCGTGATCGGCGCAGACGGACGCGTCAGCCACTCTCTGCCGCGGTTCCAGCCGGGCGTGCTCACTGCGACGGTCGAACCCCATCGAGGCCTGACGCCCTATGCGCGCGTGGGCAACGTACCCATCGTGATGCTGTGTGCATTGCTCGTCGGCGCGACGGCGTGGCAAAGCCGACGGCGAGCGCGCGCGAGCAGCGAGCAGGACCAAGCCATCGAGGTTTGAGGCGCGTTGGCCGCGTGCCGACGCGGCGCTATCCGCTGCGGAGCGGTTTCTTTATCATCGGTCCTCGAGCCTGTCTCGCGGTCCGATGGGTGCTGTGAGCTTGCCTGCTGGCGCGGGCATCGAAGCGCGAGCGCGCGGAGGTTCGCAGGCGGCTCTCAGGTCCGGCCGAACACAACAATGAATGTGCTTTTCCGGCCGTTTCTCGCACTGCTTGGCCGGTCGCGCGCAACGCAATGGAAAATCTGCTGCAAGTCATTCTTCTCGGGATCATCGAAGGGATCACGGAATTTCTGCCGATCTCGAGCACGGGACATCTGCTCATCGCGCAACAGTGGCTCGGCCGACGCAGCGAGCTCTTCACGGTGGCGATCCAAGCCGGTGCGATCCTCGCCGTCGTCGTCATCTACTGGCGGCGCCTCTTGGACATGACGATTCACTTCGCGCGGCCCGAGCAGCGCGACTACCTGTACAAGCTGGCCGTAGCGTTCTTCATCACCGTGATCGGCGGCCTCGTCGCCAAGCAGTTGGGGCTCGAGCTGCCGGAAACGGTGGCGCCCGTCGCATGGGCGCTCATCCTCGGCGGGTTCGTCATTTTCGCAGTCGAGGCGTATGCGGCACGGCAGCCCGAGCGCGATACGCTCACCTGGAACGTGGCGTTCTGGGTCGGTATCGGACAAATCATCGCTGCGGTGTTTCCGGGCACGTCGCGCTCGGCAGCGACGATCTTCGCGGCCATGCTGGCGGGCATGACCTCGCGTCCTGCCGCCGCAGAGTTTTCCTTCATCGTCGGCATTCCGACCATGTTCGCGGCGACGGCGTACGAGTTCATGGATCTGTACGCCGACGGCAACATGGCCGAAGAGAATTGGACGGATGTCGCGGTCGGCTTCGTGGTGTCGGCGATCGTGGCGTTCATCGCCGTGAAATGGCTGCTGCGCTACATCCAGACACACCGCTTCACGCCGTTCGCCTGGTACAGAATCGTCTTCGGCGCGGCATTGCTTGCGCTGCTATGAGCATGAGGCTGCCATGAGCGAGATCGATTCGCGCCTTGCCAATCGCATTCTGCTCGGGCTCGGCATCGGCGCGCTGGCGGGGGCGCTCGTGCTCGCGCTCGGAACGGTTGCACCCGAGGTGGTCGAATGGTCGCGCAAACTGGCGACGGCGCTGCTCGATCCGCTGGGACAAGTGTTCCTGCGGCTGCTCTTCTTCGTCGTTATCCCGTTGATCTTTGCCTCGCTGATCGTCGGCGTCGTGCAGCTTGGACGATTGTCCGATCTCGGGCCGCTTGCGGGTCGGACCTTCGCGCTTTTTGCGGTCAACATGGCCATCGGCGTGGCGCTCGGCTTGTTGATGATGAACGTGCTCGAGCCCGGGACGCGGCTCGATGAGGACACGCAGGCGCGCCTAATCGCGGAGTACGGCAGCGCGGCGCAGGGTTACGTGGACAAGCGCGCCGAGCAGCCCGAGATGAGCCTCGGTTTGCTCGTCGACATGTTCATGCCGCGCAATCTCTTCGGCGCATTCGTCGGCAACAATCGCAACCTTCTGGGGGAGGTGCTGCCCCTCATCCTGTTCGCGATCCTCGTAGGCGCTGCCGGCACTCAGCTTGCGCCGGAGCGGCGCGAACGCATGCAGGCGGGACTCGACACGGTCGCGCAGCTCATGACGCACATCGTTCACTTCGCGCTGCGTCTGGCGCCGTATGCCGTGCCCGCGATGATCTTCAGCGTCGTGGTCAAGGCGGGCTTCGACATCTTGATTGCGCTCGGTGTGTTCGTGCTGGGCTGCATCGCCGTCATGGCGCTGCATTTGTTCGGCACCTTCTCCGTGTGGCTCAAGGTGGCAACCAAACGCAGGCCCCTCGACTTCTTTCGGGCGATCACGCCGGTGCTGGTCACGGCGTTTTCGACGAGTTCGAGCAACGCGACGCTGCCTGCGTCGCTTGCGACCGCGCGCGAAACGCTCGGCGTACGGCAGAGCGTGGCGGGATTCGTGCTGCCGCTCGGCGCCACGATGAACATGAGCGGCACGGCGCTGTACGAAGGCTGCGTCGTGCTCTTCGTCGCGCAGGTCTTCGGCGTCGATCTGTCGTTCGTCGAACAGCTGACGTTGCTTGCGCTTGCGGTGCTGAGCGCAGTTGCGGTCGCGGGCATTCCGGGCGGCTCTTTGCCGCTCATCGCGGGATTGCTGATGACCTTCGGCATCCCGCCCGAAGGCATCGGCATCGTGCTCGGCGCGGATCGGATTCTGGATATGTCGCGCACCGTGGTGAACGTCGGCGCGGATCTCGTCACGGCGGTCGTCATCGAGGACCGCACGAAAAGCTAGGCTGAGGCTCTAGGCTGGAGCCACGCGCACCGTCGTGCGCGTCTCGGCTCGGTACGCCGCCCGTGGCCTAGTCACAGGAAGCGGCGGTGTGCAGGGAGACGTCCTTGCTGGACAGCCTAGAGCCTGCGGCTGAAGCCTTACTTTTTCTTCTTCGCGGCCGCGTCGTCCTGCTCGATCGCTTCGAGCAGCTTCTCATCGAGCGTCGGCACGCTCGGTACATCCTTCGCGTCCTTGGCCGCCGCAGCGATCTCGTGCAGCTTCTCGGTGGTCGCGTGCAGATCGCGATACTGCTTCGCGAGCGTCGTCGCGTTCTTCTTCGCCTCGGCGAGCTGCTGCTCGAGCTTGCGCTTGTCGGCGCGCAGCGCGTTGGCCGTGGCTTCCTCTTGCTTGCGGAGCTCGGCTTCCTGACGCTTTTCCTTCTTGAGCGCGTTCAGCTTCTTGAGCACGTTCTCAGGCGTGTCGGAGAGGGCCGTATTGATCGCCTTGATCTCTTTTTCCTTCTCCGCGACGGCGGCCTTGAGCTTCTTGATCTCGTTCGCCGTCGACTGTCGCTCGATGGCAACCGCCTGCTGCATGTTCTCGAGGTTCTTTTGCAGCTCGGCTGCGCGCGCTTCGGCGGTGGATTGCGCCTTCGCCGCTGCCTGAAGCTGCTTCTCGAGAGCCGCCACTTGCTGCTTGGCTTGTTCGCGCGTTTCGGCGACCTGAGCTTCGGCAGCTGCGATCTTCTTCAGCACACCTTCGAGCGCTTCTTTGAGCTCGTCGTGAGAGCAGTTGGGATCCAGCTTCAATGCCTCGGCGGCACCCCGAATCAACACTTGCTTGCTGATCGCAAGCTCTTTCCAAACTTTCAACTGCAGCTCTAGTTGTGCTTGATCCACATCGGTTACCTTCGGGTTGGGGAGAAAAGGGGCGCGGATTATAGTCCAGAACGGCCGTCCCATGGACAGGGTTGGCCCCGGCCGATATGGACCGGCAAACCCCGAAAACAAGGGCTTTGCGCGTGTTCTGGTCTCGCGGGAGGGCCTCTGGCGGCGCCGTCGATCGTTGCCGAACAGACCGCGCTCGACTCCATTGGTTCAAGGTCCGCGACGGTCACGGCAAATCGCTGCGCAAGGCAGACCATTCTGAGCTCCGAACGGCCGCCAAAATTCGTCGAATTGGGGCGGCGGACGCCTTCTGCCGATACCAGCACGAGCATCGAGAGCCCGCGTCGCTCGGAAGGGCGCGCCCCTAATGCGGCGTTGCGCGCCGATATTCTGTCAAGAATCGCCGATTGTGCGGCTTGAAGCGCACGGTGAGACTACCGCACCCGCTAATTCAACGACCTAGGTGCGCCGGGGTAGCACGCAGTGCGCACGGCGCCATGCTTGTCGGCAACCTGTGACGTCCGATTTGAGCATCCGTCGCATGCCTGATTGAGAAGGCTGCGCGCGCGAGGCGAGGGATACTTTCGAGCGCGCGCGGGAAGGGATCAGACGCGCCGTAGAGGCGGAACGAGGGCAGCGGAGTAGCCCAGCGACGTTCCGGGGAGCTTTGAAGGTCGTGATCGCCACGGCGCATACACCGCAGGACGACAGGTACCGCCGCGAGCGTGAGCCCTGCTGCCCCGAGCTTCGGGGCGAGCTCGAACGCATCACCGGCGACATCGACGATCCGGTCCTCAGGCTCAAGTATCTGAGAGCTGTCATCGACGGCGTCGGCGAGGGCCCCGTCGACCTAGTCCCGTGTGCGCCGGTGCGGCGCGCGTGGTACCGCTTGCGCGGGCTCGACACCCTGCAGCGCATGCTTCGTCGCGATGGCGATGCCGACGCTGCCGTCGTCCAGCGCGTGCGTATGGCCCACCGCGCGGCGCGTCGCTCGATCGCGGGGGCGCTCGCGGCGATGCTGTTTCTCGTGCCGGCGCTCTTTGCCGGATTGGTGATCAATGTGGGCGAAGACCGGCCCGTCGAGATCGCCGAAGTCAAGAGCAGCTCGGCGGCCGTGGCGGCTCCACCGGCCGCGCCAGTCGATCCGCAAGCGCCTGCGCTCGCCGAGGTGGCCGAATCGCTCCCGCCGCAAGAGCTGGGGATCGAACCTACCGCGATCTGGCTCGCCGACAAGGGGCCGGATTGGGAGCTGTACAGCAACGGTCTGCGCATCGAAACGGCCTACACGGTCGTCGGCAAGCCGCGCCGCTACAAAGTGCATGATCGCGAGCTCGGTCCGCGGCCCGGCACGCACTCGCAGCCGGTCGGCATCGTCTTTCACACCTCGGAGAGCGATCTGTGGCCGTTGGAGGAAGGTTTCGGGCGGGAGCTGCGCCGCAGCTCTATCGGCCTGATCAAGTACGTCCAACGCGAGCAGGCCTACAACTATCTGATCGACCGTTTCGGACGCGTCTATCGCATCGTCGATGATCAGACGCGCGCCAATCACGCCGGTCGCGGCGTCTGGGCGCGCAATCAGGATGTCTATCTCGATTTGAACAATGCCTTCATCGGCGTGTCGTTCGAGTCGCGCTGGCAGGGTGGGCGCACGCTGCCGATCACGCGCGCCCAGCTCATTGCGGGACGAAATCTCACGCATTACTTGCGCCAACGCTTTGCCATCGCGCCCGAGATGTGCGTGACGCACGGCCTGACGAGCGTCAATCCGAGCCGCCAGCTCATCGGCTATCACCTTGACTGGGCGCGCGGCTTTCCCTTCGAAGCCTTCGGCCTGCCGAATCTGTACGCCTATCCGACACCGAGCGTGGCGCTGTTCGGCTTTCGTTACGACGAGGATTTTCTCAACAAGCTCGGCGATCCATGGCCGGGGCTGCACGCTGCGGAGCAACTGCTGGCGGAAGAGGCGCGCGCACGTTCGCTCTCGATCGAAGCCGTGCGTCGCGAGCGTCAGGCTCGTTATCGCCAATGGTCCGATCACGCGGCGACCGACGCGGACGTCGCACGCAAATCCGCACCTTCTGGAACCCAAGACAAGCGAGGGTAGAGCGATGGAAGACAGAACCGATCTCGATGCCGAGTCCGGCAACGCTGCAAGCAGCAGCTCACACAGCGCAACGCAGACGCGCACGCGTATCGGTCTCGATGTCGGCACGAGCAAGGTCGTGACGGCCGAGGGCGATGCCAAGAAGTCGAAAACTCAGGCGCAGTTGAACGCCTTCTTTGCGGTGCCGTACAGCGCATTGCACGAATCGTCGCTCAAGCAAAGCAACATCGCGTTCTATCGCGAAGGCGACGAGCTGATCGTCTACGGTTCGGACGCGGACAAGTTCGCGCAGATGTTCAATGCCGAGGTGCGTCGCCCGATGGCCAAGGGCATCTTGAATCCGAGCGAGGCGGCGGCGACGCACGTGCTCGAAACCATTCTGGGCTCGCTCGTGACGACGGCGCGCTCGCCCGGCGAGATGATCGCGTTCTCGGTGCCGGCGGCGGCGCGCGATACCGGCGCGGGTCTGACGTATCACGAAGAGACGATCAAGCATTACCTGCGCGATCGCGGCTATACGCCGCTTGCGGTCAACGAAGGGCTTGCGGTCGTGCTTGCCGAGCTCGGCAAGGAAAGCTTCACGGGAATAGGCATCTCGTGCGGCGGCGGCATGTGCAATGTGGCGTTCTCGTTTCTCTCGATTCCCTCGCTCACCATCAGCATCCCGCACGGCGGCGACTATATCGACAGTGCGGTCGGCGGCGTCGTGCAGGAGCCGGCGACACGCGTCAAGGCAATCAAGGAAGAGACGCTCGATCTCAGCCGGCCGACGAACGACAAGATCGGCAAGGCGCTGCACATCTATTACGACAAGCTGATCGAGATGCTCGTCGACGAGCTCGTGCAGGCGGTGCGAACCTCGCAGCGCTTGCCGCGCACCGATCAGGCTCTGCCCATCGTGCTGGCGGGTGGTACGGCGAAGCCGAACGGCTTTCGCGATCGGTTCGAGCAGGCGCTTGCGCGCCGCACCTTGCCGTTCAAGGTGGCGGAAGTGCGCATGGCAAGCGATCCGCTGACGGCTACTGCACGCGGCGCACTGGTTGCGGCACTCGCGGAGCGCTGAGCGCAATTGGCGAGGCGACATGCGGCGCCTGCACGCGTCGCCTCGTCAGCGCCGCTGCTTCAGGAACTCGCGCCTGTTCTCGCGAGTTTGAGCGCGGCGAGCGCGTGACTGCGCGCCCGCATCGCTGAATCTCCTGGGGAGGGCGCTTGATCGAGACCCTGAACGCTCTCGCGCGTTCGCCTGCGTTGCGTGCCGCCGCCATGCTCACGGCGGGCGGCTTCGGTTTCGCGCTGGCCAATATCCTGCTCGCTCGCGTGCTCGCATCGAGCGAGTTCGGCACGCTCTCGCTGTTTCTGGCGCTGGTGCAGCTGGCGCTCTCGCTCGGCCCGTTGGGGCTCGATCTTGCGATCAATCGCCACCGTCTCGATGCCACGAGCGAGCTGCGCACGTGGGGCTTGATCACGAGCACCGCTAGCGGCCTGCTCATCGCGGCCGGCGCTTGGCTTCTCTATGACATCGCGGGCGCGTTGCTCGCGTGTCTGCTCGTTGCCTCCGTAGCGGCCAGCTTCAATCGTTTCGGCACGGCGGTTCTGCAGACGCAGCAGCGGTTCGGGTATTCGCTGTTTCTCGGGCAAGTGCACAACTACGTCCTACTGCTGGCCGTGCCGTTGCTTTGGCTCGCAGACAGCGAGCACGCATTGCCGATTGCAGTGATGCTCACGATTTCCTATCTGATTACTTGCGCGGTCGGTTGGCGCGCGGCGCGCAAGCGGCGCTTGCACGAGACTGCGGCACCGATGAGCGCATTCGTGCGCGAGTCGTTGGCCGGCTTCGGCATTCTGCTCGCGACACAAGTGCTGTGGCAGCTCGAGCGTCTGGTGATTCCGCGCACGCTGACCCTGGAGGATCTTGCGACTTTTGCGGTCGTTGCCGCCATTGCGGGCAGTCCGTTTCGCATGATGCAGATCGGCATCGGGCACACGCTGTTGCCCGGTCTGCGCGCATGTCGCAGTCGGGCCGACCTGCGCCGTTTGATGAAGCACGAAGGCGCGATCGTATTCGGCGTCTCGGTCGCAGCGGTGGTCGTGGTCTTCGTTGCGACGCCGTGGATCGCCGAGTGGTTTCTCATGGGGCGCTACGACATCTCGTTCGCGTTGCTCGTGGCCATCGTCGCGACGGGGTTGCTGAAAGTAATCAATGGTTTCGTGAGCGCGATCGTGCAGGCATTCGGCACGACGCGTGCGCTCGCGACCTTCAACGTGACCACTTGGATCGGTCTCATCGCGGGCATTCCCTGTGCCGAGTACGGCGCGCGTTACGGCGTCGTCGGTGTCGTCTACGGCGTGGGCGTGTCATGGCTCGCCATGACGCTTGCCGCAGCGCTCCTCGCGGTGCTGGCGTTGAGGGCCTGGTCGCCCGTGGCCGCATCCGACGCGCTCGGCAATCCGTCGACTGCCTGAGCTCGGCACGCTATTTCAGCGTTCGCAGGATGCGCGGCTCGAACGGCGCGCCGCGTGTCCACGGTTGAGGCGCCCACGCGCGCGGCGGGGCGAACGAAGGTATAGGCGGCGCAAAGCTCGGCGGTGCAGGCGGCCACACGCGCGGTTTGCGCAGCAGCGCGCCGATGCAGCGGTGATTCGTATCGCTGATGCAAGGAACGCACATCTCAGGATTCCTCTTCGTGTTGCTCACGTCGAGGAATGAGACGCCCTGAAGGGGCGCTCGCGCTGGCGCATGATGGACGCGGCGCTGACCGAAAATGGCGAAATCGGGCAGGGCTGCCGCGTGTAAGCGGCGGCTCGCAAGGCGCATGGAGGCCTTGCGAGCCGAGGCAAGAACGAGCGGCGACTAGAAGCGCAACTGCGCGCCGATGCGGACGCGCCGTCCCGCATCCGGGAATCCGACCGCTTCCTGATAGTCCTCGTCGAACACGTTGTCGAGCGCAGCAAAGAGTCGCACTTGCTCGGTCAATGAGCGCGATACCGCGATGTCGACGCGTTCATAGCTCGGGAGCGTGATCTGGCCGGTCGGCACCGAGCTGCCTGCGCGCTTGCCGACGACTTGCGCGTGCGCGTGCAGCGACCAAGCGTCGCCAGGATGCCAGCCGAGCTCGATGCCGCCGAAGCGTTCCGGTCGATAGAGGAGCGTCGCGTCCGCCGCGTCGAGCTCGATGTCGCTCAAGGTCGCGTGCGCGCGTGCCGTGAGCGTGTTCGTCAGCTGTGCGGTCAGCGACACTTCGACGCCGTCGATGCGTGCCTGCGAGCGATTGACGAGGCGGAAGGTGTCGAAGTCGAAATCGATGAGGTCTTCATAACGCGTTCTGAACGCAGCGAGCGCGGCCACGAGACGGCCCTTTGCGAGCGTCTGTTCGATACCGACCTCGAACGTTTCGCTCGTCTCGACGCGCAGGTTCTCGTTGCCGACGAGCGTATCGCCGAGCGCATAGAAGCTCGGTTGCTTGTGGCCGTTCGACCAGCTCGCGTGCAGGCGCGTGCCCGTCGCGGCGAGCGCATAGCTCACGGCTGCACGGCCCGAGCCGCGGGCGCGATCGGTATTGGTGTCGTCGACGCGGGCGGCGCCGTACAGCTCGAGCCCAGCGATCGGCAGGTAGCGTGCTTCGATGAAAGCAGCGCGGCCGACGCGATCGAGATCGAAGTTGCTCGGCAAGGTCATGAAGCCGAGATCGGTCCAGCCCGTGCGCCGGCCGTCTTCGAACTGCACGTCGATGCCGCCGCCGATGGCAAAGCTCGGGCTTGCGACGTAGCGATGGGTGATGGTGACTTGGCCGCGTTCGAAGCGCGTGTCGTTGGCGGTAGCGGGCACGCCGTCGAACACGCCGGGCGCAACTGCGGGCGTCAGCGTTTCTTCGCGACGCGAGAAGAACGAGGCCGTCGCATCGACGGACCATTGCTCGGTGAGCGCGCGCGTCATCTGCGCCCACGCGCTCGTTTCGGACGCTTCTGCGCGTTCATGGTCGCGCAGCACGGCGAACAGCGGGCCGCCGCTTGCGTCGGGGAACGACGCGCGATCGCGCTCGACATGGCGGACGCCGGTTCTGATGGCGCCGAGTCCCGCATCGACGGCGCCGAGCTCGAGATCCGCTTGCGCGCTCGCAATGCGCTGCGTCGAGCCTGCCACCATGTCGCCGAAGTCCACATGGCTCGCCTTGAGGCTGCCGCGCGCGTGGCCGCCGAGCGGGCCGGAGAGCATGAGCGAGGCCCGCTGGAAGTCGTCGCTGCCGCCTTCGGCACGCACGGAGAGCGAGGGCTCATCGGTGGGGCGGCGCGTGATGATGTTGACGACGCCCGCCATCGCATCGGAGCCGTGCACGGCGGACAGCGCGCCGCGCGCCACTTCGATGCGCTCGATGTCGTCGGCGGCGACGGTGGAGAAGTCGTAGCCGCCGCCGCGCGGATTGGACGGATCGTTGACGCGTACGCCGTCGATCAGCACGACGGTGAAATTCGATTCGGCGCCGCGCAAAAAGACTTCGCTGATGCCGCCCGGACCGCCGGGCTGCGTGGCGGATATGCCGGCCGTCGTTCGCAGTAGGTCGAGCACGTCGCGGCCATGCTGCCGCTCGATGCGATCCGCATCGAGGACGCTAAGGCTGATGGCCGACGGTTCGACGAGGCGCGAGGCCGTGACGTTGATCGGCTCGATATCGGTTTCGGCGGCCAACACGGTGCCGACCGCGACGAGTGAGAGTGCAGGCGCAAGGAGGGTGCGGGTGAGAATGAGCATGTCCACGAAAAAACGTTGACGAAGACGCAATCAGCGCCGCGCGGATCGCGGCGGCGCTGAGTTCTGAAGGCTCATGGCCCGGCTGTCAACCGTTAGAGGCTGCGTTCAGCCGGCAAACTGCGAAGCTGGCAATCCTTGCACATCGAGCTCGATCTCGAACAAGCCGCCCGCATGCGGCTGCGCGGCCAGGGCCGCCTCGTCGAGATCGACGGTCGCAGTCGTGATGTAGAGCGTCGTGAGATTGGGGCCGCCGAACGCGCAGCTCGTCGTATTGCTGGCCGGCACGTCGATGCGCGCCAGCTCCTTGCCCGACGGCGCGTGACAGGTCACGCGGCCGGCACCCCAGTGGGCAATCCAGAGATTGCCGTTGGCATCCGTCGTCATGCCGTCCGGCGAACCATCGTCTGGCCCGAACTGAAGCCACAGGCGCCGGTTCGAGAGCTCGCCGCGTTCGGGATCGAAGTCGAACGCGAAGATCTGCCCCGTTGCAGTATTGGTGAAGTACATCGTGCGGCCGTCGAGCGACCACGTCGGGCCGTTGGTCACGGCAAAGCCGTCGACATGGCGCTGACAGCGACGTTGCGGATCGAACGAGTAGAGCGCGCCCGTCGGTTGCACGCAGCCGAAATCCATCGAGCCGGCCCAGAAGCGTCCGCGCGCATCGCACTTGCCGTCGTTGAAGCGATTGCCGGTTCGCTCGGATTCGGCATCGGCGAGCTTCTCCAGCTGTCCGGTGTCGGGGTCGAAGAAGGCGAAGTGATGGCGCAGCGTCACGACGAGCGAGCTGTGATCTTTCCGCTCGGCGACGGCGGAGATCTCCTCATCGAACGACCAAGTCTTCATGCCCGCATCGCGCGGCGTGTAGCAGTGCAGCTTCTTGCCGAGGATGTCGACCCAGAAGAGCGCTTGCCGCCGCGAGGACCATACCGGACCCTCGCCGAGCACCGCCCGCGCAGGCCAGACGCACCGAAGAGCAGAGAGCGCTGTCATGGGATTGCCGTGAGTTGACGGTTCACATTGACATCGAATGGCCGGAGCGGTGAGTGCTCCGGCCATAGCCTAACGTTGTGCGTGTGCCGCTTAGTGCGAATCGCGCGGCACGTCGGCGCCGCTGCCGCCGACCAGGATGTCGAGGTCGCAACCCTGGTGGGCTTGCTGGACGTGCTCGACATACAAGCGATACCAGCCGCGCTTCGGTTTCGGCAGCGGCTTCCATTCGGCCTTGCGGCGGGCGAGCTCTTCGTCGCTGACGTCGAGGTGAATCTTTCGAGCCGCCACGTCGAGCTCGATCATGTCGCCGTTGCGCACGAGCGCGAGCGGACCGCCGTCGGCCGCTTCAGGGGAGACATGCAGCACGACCGTGCCGTACGCCGTGCCGCTCATGCGCGCATCGGAGATGCGCACCATGTCGGTGATGCCCTTGCGCAGCACTTTCGGCGGCAGCGGCATGTTGCCGACCTCGGGCATGCCGGGATAGCCCTTCGGGCCGCAGTTCTTGAGCACGAGCACGCAGGTCTCGTCGACGTCGAGATCCTCGCGGTCGATGCGTGCATGGAAATCGTCGATGTCCTCGAACACGACGGCGCGGCCGCGGTGCTTCATCAGATGCGGCGAAGCAGCCGACGGCTTGATGACGGCGCCGTTCGGCGCGAGGTTGCCGCGCAGCACGGCGATGCCCGCTTGCGGCTTGAACGGGTTGTCGAGCGTGCGGATGACGTCGCGGTTGTAGCAGGGCGCGGCCTTGATGTTCTCGCCGATCGTCTTGCCGTTGACCGTGAGCGCATCGAGATGGAGGAGCGGCGCGATCTCGCGCAGCACCGCCGGCAGACCGCCCGCGTAGTAGAAGTCCTCCATGAGGTACTCGCCCGACGGCTGCAGATTGACCAGGCAGGAGACGTGCGAGGCAAGCTTGTCGAAGTCATCGAGCTTGAGCTCGACACCGATACGGCCCGCGAGCGCGAGCAGGTGGATCACGGCGTTGGTCGAGCCGCCGATCGCCGCATTCGTGCGAATCGCGTTCTCGAAGGCTTGGCGCGTGAGGATCTTCGACATGCGCAGATCCTCTTTGACCATCTCGACGATGCGCCGACCCGTGAGCTGCGCCAGACGCTTGCGGCGCGTGTCCGCGGCCGGGATGGCGGCGTTCTCGGGCAGGGACATGCCGAGCGCTTCGACCATGCAGGCCATCGTCGAGGCCGTGCCCATCGTCATACAGTGGCCTTGCGAGCGGTGCATACACGATTCGGCGGCCGTGAACTCTTCCATGGTCATCTCGCCGGCGCGAACCTTCTCCGACATCTCCCAGACGCCGGTACCGGAGCCGATGGTCTTGCCGCGGAAGCGGCCGTTGAGCATCGGGCCGCCCGACAGACCGATGGTCGGCAGGTCGCAGCTCGCCGCGCCCATCAACAGCGCAGGCGTGGTCTTGTCGCAGCCCATGAGGAGCACGACGCCGTCGATCGGATTGCCGCGAATCGACTCTTCGACGTCCATGCTCGCGAGGTTGCGGAACAGCATCGCGGTCGGACGCAGCTGCGTCTCGCCGAGCGACATGACCGGGAACTCGAGCGGGAAGCCGCCCGCCTCGTAGACACCGCGCTTGACGAATTCCGCGAGCTCGCGGAAGTGACCGTTACAAGGCGTCAGTTCCGACCAGGTGTTGCAGATACCGATGACAGGGCGTCCGTCCAGAAGGTCGTGGGGATAACCCTGGTTCTTCAGCCAGCTGCGATGCATGAATCCATCGCGGTCGTTACGAAGGAACCAAGCGTGGCTGCGACGAAAGGGCTTTTTCTCGCTCATGCTGTTATCCGAAAGTTAATGCGATCCGCGGCGCGAATTGTCTCGTAATGATGCCGCCTGCGGCGTGATCGTACGTGTCATTACGCCGGCCGGCAAAATATCAGATCTTCGCGGAGAGATATTGCAAGCGATATTGCGCCTCGGAGGCTGGCGGCGGAAGGGTGTCGGCTGGAGCAAAAAGAACCACGTCGTGCGGCTGCGCGTGTTCTCAGGCCAACTGCAGTCGATGGCACTTGGTTTCCTGCAACGTGGGTTTCCGCGAGCTGTGCCTGAGCGTCGGCGGCGCTTCAGGAAGCCAAATCACCGGCCATAGCGCGTTCTTGCCAGTCTCCAGTCCCCTGACTCAAGCCTCGGGTGACCGGTCTGACCACTGCCCGAACTGTTTGGCTGGCGGCTGGCGTAATCATGCGCTCATCTCCGGCGAAAAAGCATACTAATTCCGCGAACTAGTCAATCTCGTGCCTGCTTGCAGCGGGCGGCGCAAGCCAGTAGGCTCAGTGGCCTGGCCACTTGCGGCATCGCGGCCACGATCAGCACGTAACAAGTCAACGAGAATCAGCTCGGGTCGTGCCGGCACAGGGGGTAAGCCCGCGCGCGTCCATCTCGGGGGCGAACAAACGGCCGGCTCGCGCAGCCGATAACAAGCGTTGGACGGTGACTCTATGACACAAACCGCCGGCGGCACGACCGCTCAAGCAGCTCCGCTCGCTTCGATCGGGCGCTATCGCTGGGTCATTTGCGCGTTGTTGTTCTTCGCAACGACGATCAACTACATCGACCGCTACGCGCTGTCGGTGCTCAAGGAGACGTTGCAAGCCAATCTCGGCTGGAGCGACGTCGATTACGGCTGGATCACCTTTGCGTTCACCGTCGCGTACGCGGCGTTTCCGTCGCTCACCGGTCGCGTCATCGATCGCTGGGGCGTCAAGAACAGTCTGGCGCTCGCGCTCGTGCTCTGGTCGCTGATGGCGGCCGCGCACGGCTTGGTCGGCACGGTGCTCGGCTTCGTGCTGGTGCGGTTCTTTCTCGGTGTTGCAGAGGCCGCGAACTTTCCGGCCTCGATCAAGGCCGTCGCGATGTGGTTCCCGCAACGCGAGCGCGCCTTGGCGACCGGATTGTTCAACTCCGGCACGAATGTCGGCGTGATCGTGTCGTTCGTCACGGTGTGGTTGGCGACGACGTTCGGCTGGCAAACCGCGTTCGTCGCGATCGGCGCCATCGGTCTTGTCTGGCTGATCTTCTGGCAGCGCGCGTTCTATCCGCCCGAGCAGCACCCGCGGCTGTCGCGCGAGGAGCTCGAATACATTCGCGCCGACCAGCCGCCGCAGCAAGAGAGCGTACGGCTGCCGTGGACGCAGCTGCTGCGCTACCGGCAGATCTGGCCGTTTCTCATCGGCAAGCTCATCACCGATCCGGTGTGGTGGTTCTTCCTGTTCTGGCTGCCGTCTTACTTGGAGCGCGAGCGCGGCCAGAACCCGTTGCAGAGCGCATGGTTGCTCGCGCTCATCTATACCGGTGCGACAGTGGGTTCGATCGCGGGCGGGTGGCTGTCGGGCCATTTGATTCGCCGCGGCTGGCCTGTCGGGAAAGCGCGCATGTGCACCATGTTCCTCGCCGCGGTGTGCATGCCCGGGTCGATCATCGCGTATTACACGGAGAGCTTCGCGCTCAGCGTCGGTTTCATTGCGCTTGCGACCGCGTGTCATCAGGCGTGGTCGGCCAATATCTTCACATCCGCAACCGACATGTTTCCGCAGAAGGTGTCGGGCTCTGTCGTCGGGCTCGGCTCCACCACGGGCGGCATCGGCGGCATGTTCATCACGCTGCTCGCGGCGCTCGCCGTGCAATGGACCGGCAATCAGCAGATCGTGTTCATCTTTGCCGGTCTGATGCACCCGCTCAGCTTGCTCATCTTCTGGCTGGTGCTCAAAGGGCGCTTCGAGCAGGTCGATCTCGCCGCGGCGCGCGATCTGAGTCGCGTGCATCCGCCGCTCATCGTCGCAGGGTTGATCGTGACGGCCGTGGGACTTGCGCTCGTCGGGCTCATCGCTGCGAACTGGCACGTGTGCGTGGCGGCAGCAACGCTGTCCGGCGCAGCGACGGCCGCAACGGCGGCAGGCGGCGTTGCCGTTCTCGGTCTGACGCTGGTCTACGCCGGCCTGCCGCACAAGAGAGGCGTCGTCAGCGCTTGAGAGCCGGAGTTCACGCTGCGCCGCGGGCGTTCGGCGCGCTCGCTTGCTTACAGCCGATACGCCTGCTTCGGCAGTCGATACGCCAGGTCGCGGGCCACCTCGACGGCTTCGCCTTCGTTCATGCGATGCTCGGCAACGAGCCGCGCGAGGAAGGCGCAGTCGATGCGGCGCGCGACGTCATGACGCGCCGGAATCGACAGGAACGCGCGCGTATCGTCGTTGAAGCCGACCGTGTTGTAGAAGCCGGCCGTTTCGGTCGTCTGCTCGCGAAAGCGCATCATGCCTTCGGGGCTGTCGTGGAACCACCATGCGGGGCCGAGCTTGAGCGCCGGATAATGCCCGGCGAGCGGCGCGAGCTCGCGGCTGTATGCGCTCTCATCGAGCGTGAACACGATGATCGACAGCGACGGATCGTTGCCGAAGCGATTGAGCAGCGGATGCAGGGCGCGCACGTAATCCGTCGCCATGGGAATGTCCGCGCCGACGTTCGGCCCGAAGCGCTCGAACAGCGAGACGTTGTGATTGCGCCAGGATCCAGGATGGATCTGCAGCACGAGACCGTCATCGAGGCTCATGCGCGCCATCTCCGTGAGCATTTGCGCGCGGAAGAGCTCCGCGTCGCCGGGCTCGGGCGTGCCGTGCACGATTCGACTGAAGAGCGCCGCGGCTTGCGCGGGCGACAGATCGGCGGTGTTCGCGGTCGGATGTCCGTGGTCGGTCGAGGTCGCGCCCATCTGCGCAAAGAAGGCACGGCGGTTGCGGTGCGCGTTGAGGTAGCCACGCCAGGTCAGCGTGTCCTCGCCGGTGATCTCGCCGAGCTTCTCCAAGTTCTCGCGAAAGCCGATGGTGTCCGGATCGACCACCGGATCGGGACGGTAGGCGGTGATGACGCGGCCCTGCCAGCCGCTGGCAGCAATCTTGGCGTGGTGGCGCAGATCGTCGAGCGGCGATTCGGTGGTGGCGAGCACTTCGATCTCGAAGCGTTCGAACAGCGCGCGCGGACGGAAGGCGTCTTCCTTGAGCTTCGCGGCAATCGTCTCGTAGGCGCGGTCGGCGTTCGCCGGCGTGAGCGGCACGTCGAGCTCGAACACGTTGGCGAGCACCCAATCGAACCACATGCGCGTCGGTGTGCCGCGGAAGAGGTAATAGTGCGATGCGAACAGGCGCCAGATCTTGTGCGGGTCGCTTTCGACCGCGCTGCCGTCGAGCGTGCGCACGCCGAAGTCCTCGAGCCGCACGCCCTGACTGTAGAGCATGCGAAAGACATAGTGATCCGGAATCAGGAGCAGCGTGGCGGGATCGGCGAACGGTTCGTTGTCGGCAAACCAGCGCGGATCGGTGTGCCCGTGCGGACTGATGATCGGCAGATCGCGCACCTCGGCGTAGAGGCGGCGCGCGATGCTGCGGATCGTCGGGTCGGCGGGGAACAATCGATCGGCGGGAAGTCGGTCACGCACGTTCTTCATAGCGAACTCGTCCGAATGAAAAATCGAAACAATGCGGCTCGCGTGCGAGCCCGCGAATCAGGTGGCCAAATGCGCCGTGGAATACAGGTTGATAGTATCTCTCATGAGGCTGCCGCGCACGGCAGCTCGCTTGCAATGTCCTGAGGAGCAGCTCGATGACTGAAAGCAACTCGCAAATTCGTGCGGAAGGATCGGTGCGTGACCGAGAGATCGTGGCCGCGCGCGTCATCGTTACGTGCCCAGGGCGAAACTTCGTGACCTTGAAGATCGAGACGCGTTCGGGCGTCTACGGTCTCGGCGATGCCACGCTCAACGGACGCGAGCTCGCCGTGGCGTCGTATCTCAACGATCATGTCATACCGAATCTCATCGGGCGCGACGCCGGACGCATCGAAGATACCTGGCAGTTTCTCTATCGCGGCGCCTATTGGCGTCGTGGACCCGTCACCATGACGGCGATCGCGGCCGTCGACGTGGCGCTGTGGGACATCCTCGCCAAGCTCGCAGGCATGCCGCTCTATCAACTGCTCGGCGGCCGTTCGCGCGAAGGCGTGCTCGTCTACGGGCACGCCAACGGGCGCGATATCGAAGAAACCGTCGACGAAGTCGGCAAGTACATCGAGAAGGGATATCTGGCGGTGCGTGCGCAGTGCGGCGTGCCGGGTATTCAAAAAGCGTACGGCGTGTCGGACTTGAAGACCGCGTACGAGCCGGCGGAGAGCGAGCTGCCGGTGGAGACCGTCTGGAACACGACGAAATATCTCAACGTCGTGCCCAAACTGTTCGAGAAGCTGCGCGCCGTCCACGGTCCCGACATCGAGCTGCTCCACGACGGTCATCACCGCATGACGCCGATCGAAGCGGCGCGGCTCGCGCGCGACCTCGAGCCGTATCGGCTGTTCTGGCTGGAAGATGCGACGCCCGCCGACAATCAACAGGCCTTCGAAGTGATCCGCCGTCATTCGATCACGCCGCTTGCCGTCGGCGAGGTGTTCAACTCGATCTGGGACTGCAAGCATCTCATCGAGCGACAGCTCATCGACTACATCCGCACGACCATCGTCCATGCGGGCGGCATCACGCACGTGCGGCGCCTGGCGGATTTCGCGGCGCTGCATCAGGTCCGCACGGGCTTTCACGGTGCGACGGATCTCTCGCCCGTATGCATGGGCGCGGCGCTGCATTTCAATACCTGGGTCCCGAACTTCGGCATTCAGGAGTACATGCAGCACACCGAGCAGACGAACGACGTCTTCCCGCACGACTACACGTTCCGCAACGGCCGACTGCACTGCGGCGAAAACCCGGGTCACGGCGTCGACATCGACGAGAAGCTCGCTGCGAAGTTTCCGTACACGCCGAAGCAGCTGCCGATCGCGCGGTTGGAGGATGGGTCGATGTGGGACTGGTAACGCAGCGGTGCTGCGCGACCAGGCTGGGGGGGCAGCAGGCTGGAGGCCGGAGAATAAAGAGGCCACGCGATTGCGTGGCCTCTTTCGTTTAGGTGTTGAAATCCGTGTGCTGATCAAGGCGCGAGCGGCCCGCGCTCCTTCCTCCAGCCCACAGTAACGACTAGCCTACGCCTGCACCGTGACTTACTCCTGCCTAATGATGTCCCGGCGCATACGGGAACTCGAGGGACATGTAGTACTCGAGCGAATGCTCGGGCGGCTCGTATCCTTCCGGTAGCGGGCGGCGGCTGAATGTCTGGAAATAGGCGATGCAGGCATCGCGCCACCACTTGGCTTCCTTCTCCTGAATCGCGAGGAAGGCAGCGACCTGCGCGTGGCGCTCGGGATCGACGAAGTCTTTGAGTCCGTCCCACGTGCGGCGCATCTCTTTGACCGTGTTCACGCCGCGCGTGTAGGCGTGCACGAGCTCGTCCCACAACGTGCGTCCGGATTTCATCTTGTGATCCCACGGCACGTGATGGAACCAGAGCAGATATTCCTCCGGAATGCGCTTGCGGTCGGCAAATACGCGTGCGACCTCTGGTGCGTACTGTGCAACCGCATTGCTGCCTGTCTCAGTGCGATCGAAGCCGATGCCTTCGTGCGTCGCGCGGTGGTAGTAGACCGACGTCCAATCGGCGCGCGGTCCGCCCTCGACCCACGGGCCGGGGCCGTAGTGATGGCCGCGTCCCATGAGGTGATGCAGGCCGAGCGGCGTCATGTAGTCGACCACCGCTTCGCGCGATTTCATCATCATGTCCACCACCGGTCGCACGAAGCGCTCGTCGTTGGTGAACGTCATGCGCGTCCATTCTTCGGCGATTGCGCGCGAGCTGAGATACGGATCCCAGGCGAGGCGTCCGAAGACGTACCAGTTCGCCTGGTCGAAGTGCGAGCCGCTCCAATTGCGATCCGTGCCGATGTTCGCGACGCCGGCCATGCCCGTGCGCGTGTAGCCGTGGAGCGAGCCGTCGATCACCTTGGCGACCGTCGAGCCTTTGCCTTTGACGTACGTATCGGCAGTCAGCGTTTCCTCGAAGAGCGGTCCCAAGTAGGCAAGGTGCGTGGCAAAGCCCAGGTATTCCTTCGTGATCTGGAATTCCATCATGAGCGGCGTGCGCGGCATGGCGCCGAACAACGGATGGAACGGTTCGCGCGGCTGAAAGTCGATCGCACCGTTCTTCACTTGGATGAGCACGTTCTCGCGGAACGTGCCGTCGAACGGTACGAACTCGTTATAGGCCTGCTTGGCGCGATCGTCCGGCTCTTCGTTCGAATAGACGAATGCGCGCCACATCACGATGCCGCCGTGTGGGGCGAGCGCTTCGGCGAGCATGTTGGCGCCGTCGGCATGCGTGCGGCCGTAGTCCTGCGGGCCGGGCTGACCCTCGGAGTTCGCCTTGACGAGATACCCGCCGAAGTCGGGGATGTAGCGATAGATCTCCGCAGTCTTGTCTTTCCACCATTGGCGCACCGCCGGGTCGAGCGGATCGGCCGTCTTCAGCCCGCCGATCTCGATCGGTGCGCTGAAGCGCGCGGTGAGATAGACGCGAATGCCGTACGGGCGGAAGACGTTCGCGAGCGCCGCGGCTTTCTCCAGATACATCGGCGTCAACGCCATGGCGTTCGCGTTCACATTCGTGAGCACCGTGCCGTTGATGCCGAGCGAGGCATTGGCGCGCGCGTAATCGGTGTAGCGCGGATCGAGGTAGTCGGGCAGCTTGTGCCAGTCCCACAACGACTGGCCCGAATAGCCGCGCTCGACCGTGCGATCGAGGTTGTCCCAATGATTGAGCACGCGCACCTGCACGCGCGGGGCGGAGGACACGTTGAGTCTGGCGATGGGGCGTTCCGTTTGCAGCAAGCGCAAGAAATGGAAAGCGCCGTAGAGAACGCCGATGTCGGTATTGGCTGCGATCACGGTGATCGGCTGGCCGTCGAAGCGCGCGCTGCGCAGCAGATAGCCCTCCGGGCCGAGCTCAGCGAGCGGCAGCTTGAGCGCAGCGACGATTTCGGAGGAGGCGGGTGTGCCGATCACGACCGCACCCGCGCGCTCGACCTTGTCGCTCGTCGGGATGTCGGCGGCAAGGATGCCTGAAAGTCCGCGCTTGAGCTCATCCCGCGCGGCCTGCAACGTCGGCGCGGTGCTGGTCGTGACGACATGCGTGACCGTGGCGCGATAGCGTTCGATGAGAGCGGGGGAGGCTGGCCGGTATCGCAGCCAGAGGTCATAGCCGTCTTCGGCGGCCGCGTGCTGCGTCCCCCATAGGCAGCAGAACAGAACGAGAAAGCTGAGCAGGCGTCGTGCTTGGTTCATGCTGGCTCCGTTCGACTAAGAGCGGCGCGTATGCGCTCGCTCGGATCCCCCGCGGGAGCGGCCGGTCGGCACCTCAACGAGCATGGGCGCTGTTCGCATCGTTCGAGTGAGCGCACCTGGTCGGTGCCGCCGGTGTGCGGTGCATTGTACCGATTTGCGTCGGGTCCGCTCGCAATGCGAATAACGCAGACAAATCCGCCGCGGCCGAAACTAAGGTAGGATGACGGGATCGTAGCAACAGGCGACTTGGCAGTGCCCTCGCGGTACTTTCGATCGGCACGAATCGAAACGAATGGCCAATGAAGTGAAATCCGGGCGGCGCAAAGGGACGGCGGTCACCATCCACGAGGTGGCGCGGCGCGCGGGTGTCTCGCCGATGACCGTCTCGCGCGTGATGAACGGCAAGAGCAACGTTCATGAGGCGACGCGCGCCGCCGTGCTGCGCGTCGTGCGCGATCTCAACTACACGCCGAATCCCGCGGCGCGCACGCTCGCGGGCGCGCAGGGTATTCGCGTCGCGCTCATCTACGCGAACCCTTCCGCGGCCTATTTGAGCGAGCTGCTCGTCGGTGCCCTCGACGGCGCGCATCGCAAGGGCGTGCAGCTCGTGCTCGATCGCTGGGGCGATCTGAAGCCGGCCGGCGAAAGGGCGGCGGCGCGCAAGTTGGCGAAGGGCATCACCGGCGTGCTGTTGCCGCCGCCGCTGTGCGAATCGAAGACCATCTCGGCCGAGTTCGTCGCGGAGAACATCCCGGTCGTCGCGATCGCGGCGGGCCATTTCCGCGGCGACATCTCCTGTGTGCGCATCGACGATTTCCACGCCGCCAAGGAGATGACCGAGCATTTGCTCAAGGCCGGGCATCGACGCATCGGTTTCATCAAGGGACATCCGAATCAGACGGCGAGCGCACGGCGTTTCGCCGGCTTCCAGGCGGCCATGGAAGAAGCGGGCATCGGTGTCGATGCAGCGCTCGTCGAGCAGGGCTACTTCACGTACCGCTCGGGTCTCGATGCTGCCGAAGCGCTGCTCTCGAGGAAGCGCCCGCCGACAGCGATCTTCGCGAGCAACGACGATATGGCGGGCGCGGTGGTTTCCATCGCGCATCGTAAAGGCCTCGAAGTGCCCCGCGATCTGTCGGTCGTCGGCTTCGACGATACGCCGATGGCGACGACGGTGTGGCCGGAGCTCACCACGATTCGCCAGCCGATCGCTGCCATGGCGGAAGCGGCGCTCGAGCTGTTGCTCAAGGACATCCGCCGACGCAAGGAAGACCAAGAGCCGCTCGTGGTCGACCACGTCGTCGCGCACGAGCTCGTCGTGCGTGGCTCGGTGGCGCCGCCGCATGCCGAGACGCGCACGCAACCTCATTCACGCATGACTCATGATCGAACATCTACCTAAAGATTGGCAGCAAGCGACGCTCGTCGGTCGCTTGCAAACGAATGAAGGTCCCACGCCGATTGTCGTGCATCGCGGACGTGTCTATGACGTTTCGCGGACGGCGCCGACGGTTGCGCAACTGTTGAATGCTTGGAGCGGCACAGTGCCGAGCGGCAAAGATCTCGGGCCGCTCGAGTCGCTCGATATCGTGCCGGCGTATGCAGAGGAGCGGCCGACGCGCCTGCTGTCGCCCGTCGATCTGCAATGCATCAAGGCCTGCGGCGTGACCTTCGCGATCTCGGCGATCGAGCGAGTGATCGAAGAGCGCGCGCGTGGGGATGCTGCCAAGGCGGAGAGCATTCGTGCGGATCTGCGCGAGCGCGTCGGGTCGGACATTCGTTCGGTGACGCCGGGGTCGGAAGCGGCCCAGCGCCTCAAGCAGGCGCTCATCGCGGACGGCCTGTGGTCGCAGTATCTGGAAGTCGCGATCGGGCCGGACGCCGAAGTGTTCACGAAGGCGCCGGTGCTGGCTTCGGTCGGTTGGGGCGACTGGGTCGGCGTGCGTTCGGATTCGGCGTGGAACAATCCCGAGCCCGAGGTCGTGCTTGCGTGCACGGCGCAAGGGCGCATCGTCGGCGCGACGCTCGGCAACGACGTGAACTTGCGCGACATCGAAGGGCGCAGTGCGCTTCTGCTCGGTAAGGCGAAGGACAACAACGCTTCGTGCGCGATCGGTCCGTTCATCCGGATGTTCGACGAGCACTTCACGCTCGATCACGTGCGTGAGTGCGTGGTGCGCCTCGAGATCGAAGGCGAGGACGGCTTCAAGCTCGAAGGTTCGAGCTCGATGTCGCTCATCAGTCGTAGCCCGGAAGAGCTCGTCGCGCAAACCGTCGGCAAGCACCATCAGTATCCGGACGGTTTCGTGCTGTTCCTCGGCACGATGTTCGCGCCGATCGTCGATCGCGAGGCGAAGGGGCTCGGCTTTACGCACAAGCGCAACGACATCGTGCGGGTGTCGACCGAGGTGCTCGGCACGCTCGTGAACAAAGTGACGACGTGCGATGCCGCGCCGCCGTGGCGTTTCGGGATCAGCGAGCTGATGCGCAATCTCGCGCAGCGAGGTCTGCTGTAAGGCTTAGATTTGCGGCTGCCGAGCGGTGGGTCGCAACGGCTTACGCTCGGCTGCGGCGGTCGGTGGAGGGGCGGGCGCGATCCGTGCCGCCCCGTTTTCGTCAGATGGATCTGCGCCGCGCGAGCTCCTCGCGCTTGGCAGCAAACTCCGAGCGCGCTCGTTCGATCGCATCCGTCTCCGTGGCGTTGAGCATCGCGTTGATGACGCGGTCGAGGTGACTGCGCATGGCTGCGCGCGCAGCCTGCGGGTCGCGCGCCTTGAGCGCTTTCAAGATCTGGCTGTGATCGTCGTAGCGCGGCTGCACGCCGGCATCGCGCGCGCGATCGAACATCTTCATGCACATCGGCGACTTGTAACGCATGTCCCACAGCGTCTCGACCACGCTCGCGATCGCGGAATTGCGCGTGGCTTCCGCGATGGTGATGTGAAAGTCGCGGTCGGCGCGCTCGCCGACTTCGCTCGTCGTGTTGGCGCCGAGAATGGCGAGCAAGGATTCGAGCTTCTCGATTTCCTCATCCGTGATGGTGGTTGCGGCGAGCGCGGCGGCTTCGCCTTCGAACAGGCGGCGCGCTTCGGTGACCTCGAACGGTCCGATGTCCTGCTCGGTGCTGGTCGACTCGGGCGGTGCGGCTTCCACCACATAGATCCCTGAGCCGCGACGCGCTTCCACGATGCCGCGAATCTCGAGCGCAATCATCGCTTCGCGCACCGTCGGACGGCTCACGCCGAATTCCTCGGCCAGCTCGCGCTCGGGCGGCAGGCGCTCGCCGCGCGGATATTTACCGCTTCGGATCTGGGCCACGATCGCGTTGGCAACACGCTGGTACAGCTTTGGGCTGCCGCCGACTGGGATGTCCATCGATGAGGGTCTGGGTGAGTTGGGCAGGCGGCGATTGTATACGTTGCCTGGTCGCTCAGCGACGCGCCGATCCCTGAGTGGTCAGGCCAACTTTCCCTGTCCGGGCCAGCGGATGGTGCCGATTTCCTTCCACGACCCGACCATACCGCCAAAGTGAGCCATTTGACACCCCACTACCGGCGTCGCACAATGAAACTGGTCAGGCCACTATCGCGAGAGACCTGGCCAATCGAGGCGAGATTTGCTGACGCCCGTTCGCTGACGGGCCGACAACAAGGCAACGGGATGATCGAGATCGGGGGGAATCCGCGCGCGTTGGACTGGGCACATCGAGCCGTACTGGCACGGTGTCGCGCCGTCGCGTTCCGACGCTTTCCTCCGATTCGCAGCTGGTTGTGAGCACGAGCTGTCGGCGGACTCACCGTACGTGAGCCGCGAGAGCTGCGTCGCCGCTCAACTTCGTTCGGGAGGACTCGTCGTGACAATTAGAAGACCGCACCTCGTGGGGAGCATGGGCCTGATCGGCTTGTGCTTGAGCGCCGTCAGCCTTGCTCAGACGCCTGGGCAGACGGATCTCGAAGAGATCATCGTCACCGGCTTTCGCCAGAGCTTGCAGAGCTCCACGGAAGCCAAGCGCGAATCGGTCGGATTCACCGACGCGATCTTCGCGGAGGACATCGGCAAGTTCCCGGACACGAACATCGCCGAATCCTTCCAGCGCATTCCGGGCATTCAGATCAACCGCGAGATCAGCGGCGAGGGCACGACCGTCGCCATTCGCGGCTTGAACACCAACTTCACGAAGGTGCTGCTGAACAATGCGCCCGTGGCGGTCGCTTCGTCGTCGCAGGAGGGCGCGAGCGCCAATCGCGAAGTGCCGCTCGACATGTTCCCGCCCGAGTTGTTCTCGCAACTGTCGGTCTCGAAGACCTCCTCCGCGGAGATGGTCGAAGGCGGCGCGGCCGGCAGCATCAACATGCGTATGGCACGGCCCTTCGACTACGAAGGCGCGCGCCTGACCTATTCGGTCCAAGGCGTCGACAACAGCAACAGCAGCCAGCTGGGTACGCGCGCGTCGTTGATCGCGAGCAATACGTGGGATCGCTTCGGCGCGCTCTTCGGCGTGACCGCCGTACGCAACAAGATCGCCACCGAAGGCTTCGAGACCGTCGGCTGGGCGAGCATGTCGCTCACGCAGGATCAATGCGGCGGGCCGGGTGAGCCGTGCAACACGACGGCCGGCAACGGCCCGCAGACGCCGCCGACGGTTCCGGACAACGCGAGCACGCGCGGCGCCGGGCTCAATCCGGGCGATGTCATCGACAATGCCTGGCTGCTCGCGCACAACCCGGGTCGCACGATCCAACAGATCGACAATGCGGTCATTCCGCGCCTCGGCCGCCCGATGTTCGAGGTGGGCGACAAGGATCGCTACAACGCGGTGCTCAGCCTCGAGCTCATGCCGAGCGACTCGCTGCATTTGTACCTCGATTCGATGTACGGCAAGCAGGAGAACGAGTTCGACCGCGTCGACATCATGTGGGGCGTGCGCGCGGGCAGCCAGGGCGGCTTCATCATCCCGACGAATCTCGAAGTCGATCGCGAGGATTGCAGCAGCGGCTGCGTCGTCACGCGTGGCGTGTTCCCGAACTCGCTGTGGCTGCTCGAGTATCGGCCGTACTTCGAGGACACGAAGTTCTGGGGCACCAATCCGGGCCTCAACTGGCAGATCAACGACAAGCTCAATCTCGACATCCAAGCGAACTACACCAAGAGCGAGTTCGTGCGCGAGTCGCCCACGGTGCTCGTGATCTCCGACGTCACCACGGTCACGTACGCGAACGACGGCGGCATTCCGCAGATCGGCTCGAGCGTGGATATCAACGATCCCGCGAACTTCCGCTGGATGACGCCGGGCCGCGGCCGCGTGCCGGCATCCGACGACGTCGGCCGCGTGAACCTGCCGATCGAGACGCGCGAGACCGAGACGAGCGGCGCGCGTTTTGCGCTCACCTGGGGCGATGACACGTTCAACGTGAAGTTCGGTGGCGCCTACGACGACATCTCGCGCGACATTCGAGCGCGCGGTAACGATGCGCTCTGGCAAGCCGCGGTGTGCGGCGGCAATCCGAGCAACATCGCGCTGCAGCCGAACAGCCAGCCGCCGTGCCGAGGCGAGGACGCCGCGGCGATCACCCCGGGCGCAGGCGGCTATCCGGAGTACGCAGCGCCGTACGCGGGTTCGCTCGTGACGAACGCAGCGGTGCCGAACTATCTGCGTCCCACCAAGTACGGCTTCATCACGGTCGACTGGAATGCCTTCGCGCGCGACACGAACTATGCGCAGTTCCGCGACGCGGCCCCCGAGGCGGGCAGCTTGCCGACCACGGCGAACTGGGGCTCGATCGAGGAGGAGGCGACTGCGCTGTTCGCGCAGGTGAACGGCGATGTGAACATCGGCGAGCACCGGCTGCGCTACAACGTCGGCGTGCGTTGGGTGCGTACCGACCAGAGCGTCACGTCGCGTATCACCTCGCCGGATCCTGCGAATGCGACCTTGCCGGACGGCGAGCGTCGGCCCGACATCGCGAGCTACGTGACGCTCGACACCAAGTACGAGAACTGGCTGCCGTCCGCGAACCTCGCGTGGAACGTGACGGAGAACGCGATCGTGCGTGCGGGTCTATCGCGCACCATGACGCGCGCGAATCCGACCGACATGCTGCTCGGTCTGTCGATCGGCAACGCCGACGTCTCGCAGGTCTCGCTCGGCAATCCGGATCTCGATCCCTATCTCTCCGACAATATCGACATCGGATTCGAGTACTACACCGGCCGCGAGGGCTACTTCGGCGTGACGGCCTTCCGCAAAGGCATCGAGGGCTTCACCCAGCGTCAATCGCGCAACGTCACCTTCGGCGATCTCGCGCAGTACGGCGTGACGCTCGATTCGCTCAGTCAGCAGCAGCGCGATGCGGTGCTCGCGCGCGGCGGCAACAATGCCTTCGTCGAGCTGCGTCAGACGGTGAATGCGAGCGGACGGCTGACCATCAACGGCCTCGAGTTCAACTGGGTGCAGCCGCTCGACTTCCTGCTCGAAGGCACCGCGCTCGACGGCCTGGGCTTCACGGCCAACTACACGATCATCGATCAGAAGGGCGAGGGCGCAGCGCCTGCGATCGCGGTCGGCGTGCCACCGGAGAGCTACAACGCCACGCTCTATTACGAGAAGCATGGTGTGACCGCGCGTCTGTCCGTGACGCACAGCCAGGGCTCGCAGCTCACCGGTCCGAACAGCAATCAGCAGGGCGTGATCGGCGCGGAGCTCTACGGCGATGACTTCACGCAGTGGGACTTCTCGTCGAGCTTCGACCTCTCGCAGATGTTCGGTCTGTCCTCGTGGGTGCCGCAGCTCACGGTGGACGTGATCAACATCACGGAGGAGAAGCGGCGGGTCTACCAGCAGTTCACGAACGCCACGTTCACCGAGTTCGACTCGGGCCGGACGGTGATGATCGGTCTGCGCGGCAGCTTCCGCTGATCGTTGCGGGCGCGAGGAAGCGGCCGCTTCAAGCGGGCGCGCCGCTTCCTTCGCGCGGCGTTTCGGCGCTGCCGTACACCGCTGCGGCGGTCGTGCGCAGCGCTTCCAGCACTTTCAATGCCGCCGGCGAGAGCAGCCGGTCTTTGCGCAGGATGAGCCCGAACGGCTCCATGCCGCAGGGCACTTCGACCGGCAGGATCGACACCATGCCGTGCTTCGCGTAGTACTCGGCAATGTCGCGCGCGACGATCGCAATGAAGTCGCTCTCCTGCAGCATCTTCGTGATGAATAGGAGCGAGGCGCTTTCCACCACGACTTGCGGGCGATCGAGTCCTGCTTGCCGGAACATCTGATCGAACGGACGGCGCAGCACGCTGCCGGCCGGCGGAATCACCCATTGCGCATGCTCGAGCTGCGCGAGCGTGAGGCTCGGGACCGAGAGGAGGGGATGGTTCGGACGGCCGATGATGCTAATCGGTTCGTCCGAGAGTCGTTCGAAGCGCAGCAGCTCGGTGTCGAAGCGGTCGAGCACGCGGCCGATGACCATGTCGAGCTCGCCGCGTCCGAGGCGTTCGAGCAGGACATCGCTGGTTTCGACGTGCACGGTGATCTGCAGATGCGGCTGTTCGCGTTTGACGAGCGAAATCGCCTGCGGCACGACGGACAGGCCCGGTGATGTCACGGTGCCGATGCCCACGCGGCCGAAGCGGCCGGCCTTGAGCGCATCGAGCTCTTCGCCCGCATCCTCGAGCGTCGCGAGGATCATGCGCGCGTGGCGGATCAAGGACTCGCCGTACCAGGTCGGACGCATGCCGCGCGAATGCCGCTCGAAGAGCTCGACGCCGAGCATGTCTTCGAGGTCCTTGAGCAGCTTCGAGGCGCCGGGCTGCGCCATGCGCAGGATTTCCGACGCGCGGTGGATATTGCCCTCCTCGGCGAGAGTCACTAGCAAGAGCAGCTGGCGCGGCTTCAGGCGGGCGCGCAGGTACCAGGGCAGTGGAGTCAGCATGGCGCAGGACGCTCGATAATCTTTTGCATATGGAATCTGCTCCAATCTATATTTGTTTGCAATCACTTTTCGGGGACAATCCCGGTTTTCCTGTGGGCCGTTGACTGGCGACGGTCGAGGTCACACAGTGCAACCCTTCCGGCTGAAATATCGTCAACGCGCCGTCCGCGGATGGCGCAGCGTGAGAGCACGAGCGTGATTAAAGGACATTTCATCGACGGCAAGTGGCGGACCGGCACGACCGGCAAGCCCGACATCAATCCTTCTGATCTTTCGGACGTCGTCGACGAGTTCGTCGAGGGCGGCAAGGCGGAGGCCGAAGAGGCCATCGCGGCGGCGAAGGCAGCGTTCCCTGCGTGGGCGAATGCATCGCCGCAAGTGCGCGCGGACGTGCTGGACAAGGCTGGCACGGAAATCCTCAATCGCCGCGAAGAGCTCGGCAAGCTGCTGGCCCGCGAAGAGGGGAAGACGCTGCCTGAGGCGATCGGCGAGGTCGTGCGCGCGGGGCACATCTTCAAGTTCTTCGCCGGCGAGGCGCTGCGGCTGAACGGCGAAGTGCTGCAGTCCGTGCGTCCTGGGCTCGAAGTGCAGATCTTCCGTCAGCCGCTCGGCGTCATTGGTCTTATCACCCCGTGGAACTTCCCGATCGCGATTCCCGCGTGGAAGCTGGCGCCCGCACTTGCCTACGGCAACACGGTCGTGATCAAGCCGGCCGATCTCACGCCGGCCTGCGCGTGGACGCTGTTCGAAATTCTCGAGCGCGCCGGTTTGCCGCAGGGCGTGGCGAATCTCGTCTTCGGTCGCGGCAGCGTCGTGGGTCAGGCGCTCATCGAGTCGCCCGACGTCAACGGCATCAGCATCACCGGCTCGGTGACGACGGGCCGCGCGGTGGTGGCGCGCTGCGCGCAGCTCGGCAAGCGCGTGCAGGCCGAGATGGGCGGCAAGAATCCGATGATCGTCCTCGACGATGCCGATCTCGACGTTGCGGTGAACGCCTCGATCAACGGCGCGTTCTTCTCGACCGGTCAGCGTTGCACGGCTTCTTCGCGCTTGATCGTGACGGAAGGCATCCACGACCGTTTCGTCGCGGCGATGAAGGAAAAGCTGCTCGCGCTGAAGGTCGGCCATGCGCTCGACCCGCAGACCGAGATCGGTCCCGTGGTGGATCAGTCGCAGCTCGAGCGCAACTTGTCGTACCTCGACATCGCGCGGCAGGAAGGCGCGGAAGTCATCGGCGGCGCGCTGGTGGAGCGTCCGACGAAGGGTTACTTCATGCAGCCTGCGCTGTTCCTCAACACGACGCCCTCGATGCGCGTCAACCGCGAGGAGATCTTCGGTCCGATCGCGTCGGTCATTCGCGTGAAGGATTACGAAGAGGCGCTGCGTATCGCGAACGACACCGAGTTCGGTTTGTCGGCGGGTATCTGCACGAGCTCGCTCAAGACCGCGCAGCACTTCAAGCGTCACGCGGCGGCGGGCCTCGTGATGATCAATGCACCGACCGCTGGCGTCGACTATCACGTGCCGTTCGGCGGCGTGAAGGGCTCGAATTACGGTCCGCGCGAGCAGGGCACGTACGCCCGCGAGTTCTACACGACCGTCAAGACGGTCTACGTTGCGTGAGGCTTAGGCGTGCGGCTCGTTCAATACGTTGATGACTCCGGAGCGCTGCGTGTCGGTCGCGTCGATGGCGAGCGCGTCGTCGAGGTGCTCGGCTTCGGCTCGATGTACGAGCTGGCGCTCAAGGCCATCGAAGCGGGCGCATCGCTCGAAGCGCTCGTCGGCGGCGCGGCCAGCGGCCGCGCCGAATCGTACGAGGAGCTCAAGCGTTCGCTGCGGCTGCGTCCGCCGCTCACGCATCCGGATCCGGCGCACTGCCTGGTGTCCGGCACGGGGCTGACGCATCTCGGCAGCGCCGCTGCGCGCGATGCCATGCACAAGAAGGTCGAGCGCGCCGAAAACGAGCTCACCGATTCGATGCGGCTGTTCAAGCTCGGCATCGAAGGCGGCAAGCCGGCACGCGGCGAAGCAGGCGTGCAGCCGGAGTGGTTCTACAAGGGCGACGGCACTGTGGTCGTCGCTCCGGGTGCGCCGTTGCGGCGTCCGGCCTTCGCGCTCGACGGCGGCGAGGAGCCCGAGCTCGTCGGCTTGTATGTCATCTCCAAGGACGGCGTGCCGTATCGTCTCGGTTTCGCGCTGGGCAACGAGTTCTCCGATCACGTGATGGAGCGCCAGAACTATCTGTACCTCGCGCATTCCAAGCTGCGTCAGTGTGCAATCGGTCCGGAGCTGCGTACGGGCGCCTTGCCGGAGAGCCTCGAAGGGCGCAGCCGCATTCGTCGCGGCAACGAAGTGGTGTGGGAGAAGCCGTTCTTCACGGGCGAAGCGAACATGTGCCACTCGTTCGCGAATCTCGAGTACCACCACTTCAAGTACGCCGAGCATCGCCGTCCCTTCGACGTGCATCTGCACTTCTTCGGCACGGCGACGTTGAGCTTTGCGGACAGCGTGCGCGTTCAGCCCGGCGATGTGTTCGAGATCGAGCTGCCAGAATTCGGCGCACCGCTCGTCAATCCTCTCGAAGTGGGCGAGGAGCGTTACGCAATCGATTCCGTGCGTTCCTTGTAAAGAACGCACGAGCGCACGCGGGCTCGCAACGCAGCGGCGAGCCCGCGGCCCTGCCCATGGCGCAGGGCAACGGTGATGCTGCGACTACCTGGCGCAGATGTGGGCGGAATATTGCGATTTCTTGCCGAGATCGTGGATTCGGGACCCTGCCAGGTTGAATTTTGGTAGCGGTATCATTACGCTCCGACGCCAACAAAGACCTGTCGTCCTAGGGGGTACCGCGGACGAGCAGGACCGCACGATCAGCCAACCTTTGGAGGTCGCTGCTGATCCGCCTTCGGATCGGAATCTCGCGCGGCCAGCGATGTACCGGCATTCATGGACAGTAGCGGCGGCTGCGGGCTGCGGTTCGCTCGGATTGATCGGATGAAAGACGGCAACAGGCCCATGTATGACGTGCGTCGAATCGAACAAACGCCGCGATCGCTGTCTCGGGACGCGGCTCGCTGCCGTCCCGGCGACGTCGTCGTACGCCGCAGGGCTTCGTGAACATCCGCGCGCGCGGATCGAGACCTGCGGCAACGTGCGTCTCCTTAAGCTCATGTGCGCTCGCTCGAGCGACATCAACGTCGCAGTCGGTTCGCCTCGGTCGGCTGGCCTCGCAGTACCCGTGTTCGGACTCGAGCAGGCTACGAGCGTCATCGCGCGCATGACGCAAAGCACAGATCGTTAACAACTCGCGAGGATGCGATGTACCTAGGCATCGATATCGGCACATCGAGTGTGAAGGCGGTCATCGTCGACGACACCGATGTTGTCGTGGAGCAGGCTTCGGCGCCGCTCAATGTTTCGAGACCGCAGCCCGGCTGGTCCGAGCAGGATCCTGCGGATTGGTGGAAGGCCACGAACGCTGCCGTGAAGTCGCTGTCCCCCAAGGCGCGTCGCGCCGTACGCGCGGTCGGTCTGAGCGGACAGATGCACGGTGCGACCTTGCTCGATGCGCGGGACAAGCCGTTGCGCCCGGCGATTCTCTGGAACGACGGCCGTAGCGAGAAGCAGTGTCTCGAGCTCGAAAAGGCCGAGCCCAGAAGCCGCAAGATCACCGGCAACATCGCGATGCCGGGCTTCACTGCACCGAAGCTCCTGTGGGTGCGCGAGCACGAGCCGAGCGTCTTCGAAGCGACGAAGACGGTGCTGCTGCCGAAGGATTATGTCCGCCTGCTCATGACCGGCGAGAAGGCGAGCGATTGCTCCGACGCCGCAGGCACCCTGTGGGTGGACGTCGCCAATCGCCGCTGGTCGCCGGAAATGCTCGCCGCGAGCGGGCTCACCGAAGCGCATATGCCGCGGCTGTGCGAAGGCTCCGAGGTCTCCGGGACGCTGCTTGCTGAAGTCGCAGACGATTGGGGCATGGATCGTGTCGTGGTCGCAGGCGGCGGCGGCGACAACGCGGCCGGTGCGGCTGGCATCGGCGTGATCAACGCCGGCGATGCATTCTTGTCGCTCGGTACCTCGGGCGTGCTGTTCCTGGCGACGCCGAAGTTCCTGCCGAATCCCGATCGCGCGGTGCATGCGTTCTGTCACTGCTTGCCGGGACGCTGGCATCAGATGAGCGTGATGCTGAGCGCTGCGAGCTGCGTCGATTGGGCGGTGAAGCTGACGGGTGCGGCGGATGCGGCCGAGCTGCTCGGCAAGGTCGAAGCGCGCGGTCGGCTCGACGGTCCCGAGATCTTCCTGCCTTATCTCTCCGGCGAACGCACTCCGCACAACGACTCGCAAGCGCGCGGCGTCCTGTTCGGGTTGTCGCACGACACCGATGCGACAGCGATCGGCCAGGCAGTGCTCGAAGGCGTGGCCTACGCGTTTGCCGACGGGCTCGATGTGTTGATCGAGGCCGGCGCGACCATAGATAAGATTTCGGTGATCGGCGGCGGTGCTCGCTCCATGTGGTGGGGCGGGGTGCTCGCGGCCGCGCTCGGCAGACCCCTTATTTACCGCGATGGCTCGGAGGTCGGTCCCGCGTACGGCGCGGCGAGACTCGCCCGACTGGCCAAGACCGGAGAAGCGGCGGAGGATGTGTGCAAGCCGCCGCCGGTCCGCGTGGTGATTGAGCCCAATCAACGGGACATCGATCAACTGGCGCCGAAACGACGTTTGTTTTCAAAGCTTTACCAAGACCTTCGTGCGCGTTTTCGAGGAGAATGACCATGTCTGCAGCCTTAATTGAAAAGTCGACGTCCTATTTCAGTGGCGTCGAACCGATCCGGTACGAAGGTCCGGATACGACCAATCCGTTGGCGTTCCGCTGGTACGACAAAGACCGCATCGTGCTCGGCAAGCGCATGGAAGATCACCTGCGCCCGGCCGTGTGCTACTGGCATTCGTTCGCCTGGGACGGCCACGACATCTTCGGCGCGCCCACGTTCCACCGTCCCTGGAATCAGGGTCCGATGAACGAAGAGGCTGCGTGGGCCAAGATGGACGCGGCGTTCGACTTCTTCACCCGTCTCGGCACGCCGTTCTACTGCTTCCATGACGTCGACGCGATGCCCGTCGCGACGACCATCAAGGAGCACGTCGAGAACCTCGCCAAGACCGTCGACCGCCTCGAGAAGAAGCAGGCGCAGACGGGCGTGAAGCTCCTGTGGGGCACGGCGAACCTGTTCTCGCATCCGCGCTACATGGGCGGCGCCGCCACCAACCCGGATCCGGAAGTGTGGGCGTTCGCGGCGACGCAGGTGCGTCACATGATGGACGCGACGAAGCGCCTCGGCGGTACGGCCTATGTCCTGTGGGGCGGCCGCGAAGGCTATGACACGCTGCTCAACACCAATCTGCGTTGCGAGCTCGACAACTTCGGACGCTTCCTGCAGCTGGTCGTCGACTACAAGTACAAGATCGGCTTCAAGGGTACGATCCTGATCGAGCCCAAGCCGCACGAGCCGACCAAGCACCAGTACGACTTCGACACGGCGACCGTGTACGGCTTCCTGAAGAAGAACGGTCTCGAGAACGAAGTGAAGGTCAACATCGAAGCGAACCATGCGACGCTCGCCGGCCACAGCTTCGAGCACGAGATCGCGATGGCTCACGCGCTCGGCATCTTCGGCTCGATCGACATCAACCGCGGCGATCCGCAGAACGGCTGGGATACGGATCAATTCCACAACGATCCGCTCGACATGACGCTCGCGATGTACCGTATCCTCAAGGCGGGCGGCTTCACGGACGGCGGTTTCAACTTCGACGCCAAGGTGCGCCGTCAGAGCATCGATCCGGTCGACATGTTCCACGGCCACATCGGCGGCCTCGACCTGCTCGCCCGTGCGTTGCTCTCGGCGGCCAAGCTGATCGAGGACGGCAACATCGACAAGTTCGTCGAGCAGCGCTACGCGAAGTGGGACGGCGATCTCGGCAAGAAGATCTACGCGAAGGATGCTTCGCTCGCGTCGATCTCCGACTGGGCGCTGCAGAACAACATCAACCCGCAGCCGGTGTCGGGCCGTCAGGAGTACCTCGAGAATCTGGTCACGCGCGCGATCTAAAGCGCACGCAGGTTCCAGTGCGAACGAAAGCCGGGCTGAGCAATCAGCCCGGCTTTTTTATTGGCCCTTGGACGGCGAAGCAAACGAAAGACAAATAAGAAAGGCCGGACCCGTTGCGGGTCCGGCCTCTTACTTTTTGGCTCAGCCGAGCCAGAAGCTGAAGTACAGGTACAGACCTGCCACGAGCACGAGAATGGCTCCGGCGAGGAACTTGTTGCCGGCGTCCCAGCTGCTCTTGATCTCATCGCCGGCAGTGGCGCGGATCGAAGCGTAGGTGAGGCCTTCGATGTTCTCGCGCGGCGGCGGCGCGCTCGTCAACGAACCGACCACGAGCAGGACGATGCTGATCAGGAACAGCACGCCCGTCGCGTAGAGGAAGTTGAAGTCGCCGATCGCGGCGAGGAACGCCGGATTGCTGATCTTGCCTTCACCCGTGCCGAAGAAGGCCTGGCAGGTGAGCTTGATCATGCCCAGGATGAAGCCGCCGGCGAGCGCCCAAACGGCGCCGCGCGAGTTAATGCGGCTCCAGAACAGGCCGAGCAGGAACACGGCCGCAATCGGCGGCGCGAGATAGCCCTGCACGCTCTGCAGGTACTGATACAGACCGCCGCCGGAGATCACCTTCATCACCGGGATCCACAGGATGCCGAGGACCACGACGACCGTGGTGGCGATGCGTCCGACCGTGAGCAGATGCTTCTCGGACTGACCCGGACGCAGCTTCTCATAGATGTCGACGGTGAAGAGCGAAGCGCTCGAGTTGAAGAGCGACGCGAGCGAGCTCATGAGCGCCGCCAGCAAGCACGCGACGATGAGGCCGCGGATACCGGACGGCAGCAGCGTCGTGACCAGCGTCGGGAACACCGTGTCGCCGTCGATCGTGGCAACGCCGTCCACGACCTTCATCGGCAGCTGCAGCAGACCCTTCTGGTGCAGCGCCCAACCGATCATGCCCGGCACGAGGAAGATCAGCACCGGCCAGACCTTGAGCAGACCGCCGAACAGCGCGCCGCGGCGGGCAGTGGCGAGGTCCTTGGCCGACAGCGCGCGCTGCACGATGTATTGGTCCGTACACCAGTACCAGATACCGATGATCGGGGAGGCGATCAGCACGCCGAGCCAGGGGAACTCGGGATCGCTCAGCGGACGCCACAGGGCGAACGCTTCCTTGTTGGCGGCTGCCGCGGCCTTGAGCTCGGTCCAACCGGCGACAATGCCCGCGCCGTCACCGAGCTTGTTCAGGCCCATGTAGGTGATGACTGCCGCGCCGAACAGGATGATGACCGCCTGCGGCGTGGCTGTGGCCATGATGGCGCGCATGCCGCCGAAGACGGTGTAGATGCCCGTGACGATGACCGTCGTGAACGCGCCGACCCAGAAGGCGTTTTCCGGCGAGCCGAACGTATCCGGCAGCAGCGCCTGGAACACGATCGCGCCCGCATAGACCGTCACGCTCACCTTCGTGAACACGTAAGCGACGAGCGAGACGACCGAGAGGATGCTGCGTGCCCGCGCGTTGAAGCGGCGCTCCAAGAACTCCGGAATCGTCTGCACCGCAGACTTGTAATAGAAGGGCACGAAGAAGCCTGCGAGCAGGATGAGCACCCACGCGTGCAGCTCCCAGTGCGCCATGGCCATACCGGTGGACGCGCCCTGACCGGCGAGACCGACGATGTGTTCGGAGCCGATATTCGAAGTGAAGATCGAGGCACCGACCGCAACGAATCCCGCATTGCGCCCGGCGAGGAAGTAGTCGACGGAGTCTTTCTGCTTACGACCGTACCACCACGCCAGGAAGCCGATTAGGACGAAATAAAGAAAAATGACGATCCAATCCAGGCCGGACATCGAAGGGCTTTGCATAAGCTGTTGCACCTATTTGAGGCCCGCCCAGCTCGCACTCGTCCGCGCGCTCCTGTGACAGGAGGCGAGCACAGGTACAACGGGTTCGGGCCGATTGTTTTTGAGTTAAGCCTAGCTATTGAGTTCTAGCGGCCGAGCTCTGATCCCCCACAGCCGGCGCACACCTTAGGATGTCGCGCGCTGTCTCGCAAGAGTATCGGCTGATAAAGAAGGGTTAGGGGCCATGGCAGGGCCGGGCCTCCTGGAACCCGCAGCCCTAGCGACCGCAGCTCGTGCGAGAGCGCAACAGGCGCTCTCAGCTCCCTGCGAAAAGGAGGCGCCGCAGGAGGCCGGGCTGCATGCGTTTTAGCGCGGTCGCGCCGTCTTGCGGTCGAGCTTGGCGCTCGAAGGACAAGCAGCGGTCGATGAGCTTACGGGCGCGCCGATTCAGCCACGGTAACGGCTCGTACTTGAGGCCGCGCTGTCGGGCGACCGCGAGCGTGCAGCGCTGGAACGGATGCTTCCCGGCGAGCAGCTCATATGCGATCACTCCGAGCGGATACAGATCGTCGGCGGGGTGGGGCGTTGCCTGCTGCGCCCATGGATCGGCCGTGTAGGCTTCGCTGTAGGCGCGCATCGTGAGCGTATCGAGCACATCGAGCGATTCATTGCTCGCCGGAACGGCGCGCACGAGCCCGAAGCCCACGATCTTCGGCGTTCCGTCCTCGCACAGGAACACGGCATGCGGATTCAAGTCGCAATGGACCACGCCGTGTCGGTGCGCATACGCAAGCCCGGCAGCGATGCCGCGGACGATGGGCCAGGCTTGCTCGAACGCAAGACCGTTGCCGCGTACTTCGCGCACCAATGTGCTGAGCCAACGGCCCCGCAGCGGCTCCATCACGATGAAGACCCGATCCTCGTGCTTGCCGATGCCGCGAAGTCCCACGATGTTCGGATGGACGAGCGAATGCGTGCGCTGGACCACCGCGGCGAGCGCGTCGTAGGCCGACGGTTGCTCACGCAGGCTGATTGCGATCACTTTCACCGCGACGCGCGGATTGTCATCCGGCGGGGCTTCGAGATCGATCGCATCGAAGACCTGACCGATGCCGCCGGGACCGAGCGGGGCGACGAGCTGGTAGCGCCCATCGAGCACCGTTCCGATCGGCAGCGTATCCGCGAGGGTCGGTGTCGGCTCCGGCTCTGTCGAGGGAGCAAGCTCCAGCTGTACGGTCTGCGGTTCTTCGTCGCGACGTAGCGCAGCGCGCGCAAGTGCCACAGGACGCGTCAGCGGGCGGAACAGGATTTCGCGCAGTTGTTCTAAGCTGGTGATCGCCGGTGTGGCGCGACGGTCGGATGGCTTGGGCGTTGCGGAGCGTAGGGACGCGATGGCAGTGGAGTCGAACCAAACTGTTCGATCGGCTTGAAAGCCTTCGAGCGCATCGAACAAGGCGCGAGCCGCGGAGCGCGTCAGTCGTCCTTTGGCCGCTTCCGTTTCGATCCGCTGGTTCCAGAAGCGCGTTCTGACGGGATCGGCCTTGGCGGCGGTAGCGACGGCGCGGCAGGCCTCGTCCAACGACAGACTCCCTTGGCTCAAACCTGCGATGATGTCCTCCAACTGCACCGCCATGTGTCCTCCGCCATCTGTTTTTGTTGTTCGTCATCGGCGACGGCCGCAGGCTTCGCGGAACCTCACGGTTGTCGCGCGTTGTCATGGTGTCAGAGGATAGGATCGCGGCTCGGGCCGATTGTGTGACAGCCGGCTCATTTTCGAGCCGTGGGCTAGCAGCAACAGCACGCGGCCGCCGTGTGGCTGACGCTGAGATTTCAGTTTCGAGAAACGCGTCGTGATGGAATCTGCTCGAGAGCTCGTGGCGTTATCGCCCGCGGAGATGAGCCGCTACAGCCGCCACTTGGCACTGCGTGAAATCGGCATCGAAGGGCAGCGCAAGCTCAAGGCGGCGCGCGTGCTCGTGGTCGGTGCGGGCGGTCTCGGTTCGCCGGCGAGCTTGTACTTGGCGGCGGCGGGCGTGGGCACGCTGGGCCTCATCGACAACGACCGGATCGATCTCTCCAATCTGCAACGTCAGGTGCTCTACGGTACGGAGCTCATCGGGCAGGTCAAAGTCGAAGCGGCACGCGCTCGGCTCGCATCGCTCAATCCCGAGATCCGCATCGAGACGCATGAGGTCGAGCTGCGTGCCGCGAATGTCATGAGCATCGTCGCGCAATACGACCTCGTGCTCGATGGCACCGATCGGTTCGCCACCCGCTATCTCGTCAACGATGCATGCGTGCTGCTCGGCAAGCCGCTCGTGGCAGCGGCGATTCATCGGTTCGAAGGACAGGCGCTGACGTATGTGCCGGGGCAGGGACCGTGTTACCGGTGTGTGTTTCCCGAGCCGCCGACCGATGGCCTCGTGCCCAACTGTGCCGAAGCAGGCGTGCTCGGAGTATTGCCGGGCGTGCTGGGCGCAATTCAGGCGACGGAAGCGATCAAGCTGATCGTGGGCGCCGGTGAGCTGCTGGTCGGACGCTTGCTCACCTACGATGCGCTGTCGCTCACCTTTAACGAATTTCGCGCCGCGCGCCGTGAGGATTGTGCCGTCTGCGGACGCGCGCCGACGATTCGCGCGCCGCAGGATCTGCCCGAGGCATGCAGCGCGGACGATCTGGCTGCCGTGCGTCGGTTGACGCCGCAAGACCTCAAGGCATTGATCGATTCGGCACAGAGTACAGTGGTCATCGATGTGCGCGAGCCGCAGGAATTCGCGCTGGCGCACTTGCCGAACGCGCGCAACATTCCGGTGCGTGAGCTTGCGGCGCGGCTGGCGGAGATTCCCGATTCCGATGCCGTGGTGTTCGTGTGCCGCAGCGGCGCACGCAGCTTGGTGGCATCGGGCATTGCCCATCGCAGTGGCTTGCGCGCGCCGGCGCACTTGGAGGGCGGTTTGCTTGCGTGGGCGCGCGAGATCGATCCGTCGTTCGAAGTGGCGGCCGCACGCTGAGGCGTGCGCGATGAGCGTCGTTTCTGATCTCGCCGCGATTTTCAGCGCTGCGCAGCGGAACGGCGTAGCGACGCCGGCGGGCGGCCGAGTAGCCAACCGTTCGTCGGCTGCCATCCGGCAAGCTCTTGGAAACGACGCTGCCACGCCTGTTCGAGTGCTCTAGCTGCGTCCGGCGGTACGACGCGCACTGCGCTCGGTATGCGCACTACTTGTCCCGGCCTGTTCACGATATCTCTCCTATCGAACGACCTCTCCTATCGAACGCGTCCGGCCACCGCGTGACGCAGCGCCGGTCGCGTCATGCTCCTGGTGGGACGCAACGACGATGCTCGCGCGGTGGCCGCCACATCGACGAGCAGGGCGGTTGTAAATGCCACGAACACGAGTGCGCCGAGGGCGACGACGATCAGCGCTTTGACGAACCAAGCAATCACCGAAGCCATCCCGATCACCTTCAAGTCGATTCATGGGTGCAAACTTAGCCCGAGTAACGCGGCCGATCATCGGGGGATCGGGAACGATATTGATTCCTCAAAGGCAGGACTCGCGGCGGTGCGAACACGCTGCGGGAACGATCCGAAGAGGGCGTCCCATCGGGGCCGGGAGGAGTGTGCGCGGCCGGGTGGCGGCGGTCCATCGACCTTTAGAGCGAGGTCTGATTGAGTTGGGTACGGAGTCCGGCGACAATCGCCGATACCGACGAGCAACAGCGTCGTCGCGGCCAAATCAACAATAACGTCTAATGACGACGGAGGAGCGCATCATGAACGAAGTCGCGCAGGCCCCGGCAGCCAAGACCGACATGGCGAAGATCATTTACGTCTTGTATCTGCTTGGGCTGGTGACCGGTGTCACATCCCTGGTCGGGGTGATCATGGCCTACGTCCATCGCAGCGATGCGCCTGATTGGCTCAAGTCGCATTACACGTTCCAGATTCGCACGTTCTGGATCATGGTCCTGTACGGGTTCATCTGCGGCATTCTCACGATCCTGCTGATCGGCTTTTTGTTGTTCATCTTGCTGGCGGTGTGGTGGGTCGTGCGATGCGTCAAGGGGCTCAAGTACCTTGACCAGCGCGTGGCCTATCCCGACCCGCAGACTTGGGGTTTCTAAGTGCGCGTGCGCTCGGGGCCGAAGCCCTGAGCGCGTCCTTCGCTGCGAGCCGCCGCTGGGGCTGTGGCGCGGCGGCTATCCGGGCGCTTAGGGGGCGCCGGAACTTTCACACGAGTAACGCCGATAGGGCTCGAGCTGCTGGCGCTCCGCCCCTCCGGGCACACATATATATGTAATGCCGAAGGGGAGTGGCCGCTACGCGGTCGCGACGTACGGGCCGCGCAGGATTAGGGATCTAAGAGGGAATCGGACGGCTGCTACACCGTCACCATGACCCGCGGACCGGGTGTCGCGGGCTGGAAGGTTCCTTGCTTGCCGTAGGTCTTCGCTTCGCGGGCACGGCCGGTCAGGAGGTCGAGCATGCCTTCGACCTTCTTGAGTCGCGCGGTGACGAGGGCGCCGTTGCGATCGTTCGCTTCGCGGCACCGTCCGGCGCGCTCCGCGCATTCCGCCCAGCGCTTCTTGAGCGAGCCCGATGCATCGCACCAGGCGAGCAGGCGCTCGAGGCCCGTCACGTCGGCGGGCAGATTCATCATGCGGCAGAGCGAACGCCGCTCGTCTTCGATACGCAGGAGCTGACCGACGCAAGCCTGTCGCGTTTCGCCGGCGCGCTCGAGGCCGGCCACGTCGTTGGCGACGAGCAGCTCGTGCTCCTGTTCAAGCACGCTCTGCAGCTGTTCGAGCAGGGCAGCCTCTTCGCCGAGGAGCTTTTCGAGATGTTCGCGGCAGACCGTCACGTCCAAGGTTACTTCTCCGCTGCGTGCAAGTCGCGATCCATCTGGATCAATTTATCGGCGATCCGTTCGGGCGACACTTGATAACGGCCTTCTTCGATCGCTTGGCGAATCTCGCCGACACGCGCTTCGTTTACGATAGGAGCGCTCTGCACGGCGTGCTCGAGCGCTGCGAGCTGGCGCGCCTGATCCGTGATGCGCACGGGGCTCGTCGAGGCGGCCGATGCGGCGGTGCCGGTCGTGCTCTGGCGCGAGCGCGCGACCGCCTTCTCGCCGCCGACCTGCACGGGCCGATTGGGGAAGCCACCGATTTTCGTAGTCACGTCCTGATCTCCTCAGCTATGCCCCACTTAGCGGCCGCATTTCTGAGAACTTTAGCAACAAATTAGCTGCAGCCTGATGCAGTCATTAGGGAGAACTCGCAAGCCGAGGCCGCGGCAGTCCCGCAATGCGTCGAGCCGGCCGATGCGTGCGGGCGTTCGCCAGAAGCATTGACGGGCGACCCACAGCGTCAGAAAACTGGCGCTCGCTATTCATGAGCCTACCCGCACGACGCTGTCGCTTTCGACCACGCCTTCCACGATCTTGAGCGACGTCACATTTTGCACGCGGATACGGTCGCGGGCGGCGCCGTCGCTCAACGCTTGACCCTGCGCGCGGATCTGTACTCCGCCTGTTTCCGCAATGAGCGTCACCTGCTGGCCGCGCCGGACGAGAATGTCAGGCGCGAGCGCATCGACGGTGAGCGCACTGCCGGCCGGCAAGGCGCGCTTCAAGTGGTGTCCTTGCAGGCTCGCGATATCGGTGACGAACATCGATGCCGTTCCCGGCAAGCGGCGCACTTGCGGCTCGACGTCTGCAAGCGTCACGCGCGCGCGGCGCGCGAGCGCATGGCGCAGCACCAATACCGGCACCTCCGTTTCGATCGTCACCGGCACGTACACCGTCCAGGAGGCGGGCGCGGTACAGCGCACGCCGACCGTCATGCGCGGAGTGAGATTGCCCGTGTGCGACGAAAATGCCTCGAGCGGCTCGGCGCAAGGCGTGAGACGCAAGCGCGGATCGAGCGGCGCGGCGGCGACGAAGTGCTTGGCATTGCCTTCGGGCAAGCGCGACAGCACGAACGCTTCCGCGGCTTTCTGCACCTCGCTCAGGGATTGGGTCGATGCCTGCGCCGACGCCGTCATCGTCACGGCAGTCGCCACAACCACCAGATGTGCCCACATGCTCACGGCTCGTTTCACCTCGACGTTCGTTTGACGCCTATAGAAGAAGAGCAAAGTAAATGCCATGAGCGCCTCTGCTCGAGACATCGGCAGGGCAGAGGCTCGCGAAGATGTGACGCAGTCGACATCGGTAGAACCGACGGTCTCGTGCTGAGCTCGCGAGAGCCGACAGCGCGGCGTCCGATCGTTCGTCGCGAACGCTCGCGCGCAAAGACTTCAGCGAACAAAGCAACTTCGCCTGGCGCGGTCGCGGATCGAGGACGTTGCCGCTCTTGCCGGCGGCAATAATTTGCCGCTGCGTCGATCGTGATTGCTGTCGCAAGTTTCGCGCGCGGTTTTGTGATGTGCGGCGTGAAGCAGCCGGCGCGCCGCGCGCAAGGTGCTTGTGGCACGCGGCTTGCTATCTCCTGGGTCAGACAGTTTTCTGACGGAGGCAGCAATGCCAACGAAGCTCGATTCTTATCTAGGCGTGCACGCAGCGGCGTTGCAGCTGCGCGCCCAGCGCACCGAAGTGTTGGCTGCGAATCTCGCGAATGCCGACACGCCGGGTTACCGCGCGCGCGACATCGACTTCAAGGCGGCGCTCGCACAGGCCGGCGCGCCGAACAGCGGCGTGCATCTGGCGACGACGCAAGCGGGCCACATCGCTCCCTCTTCCGTTAACGGCACGACACCGCCCGAGCTTAAGTACCGCGTGCCGCTCGCGCCCGCGCTCGACGGCAACACGGTCGACGTGCAGCTCGAACAGGCCGCTTTCGCGGAGAACAGCGTGCGCTACCAGGCAACGCTGCATTTTCTGAATTCGAAGTTCCGCGGCCTGATGACGGCCATCACCGGCCAGTAATCGCAGGCGAGAACGCACGAAGGCACACGGGCAGGCACTCAAGCAGAGGACACCATGTCGAGCTTCAAGATCTTCGAGATCGCCGGTTCCGGAATGAGCGCGCAGTCGGTGCGTCTCAATACGACGGCCAGCAATCTCGCCAATGCCGACAGCGTCAGCAGCGATCCCAATCAGGTCTACAAGGCGCGGCATCCGCTCTTCGAAGCGATTCGCGCGGGACTCGGTACGAATGCGCCGTCAGCCGGCGTGCAAGTGCGCGGCATCTACGAGAGCTCCGCGCCGCCGGTGGCGCGCTATGAGCCCGGCAATCCGCTCGCAGACGAGAACGGCTACGTGTACGCGCCGAACGTCAACATCGTCGAAGAGATGGTGAACATGATCTCCGCGTCGCGTTCGTATCAGAACAACGTGGAAGTGATGAACACCGCCAAGGAAATGATGCTGGCGACGTTGCGACTCGGCCAGTAACGAAGTAGGTGCCCGATGAGCACGAGCAGCCCGGAGCGAAAGACGACGGATGCGGCAGCGAACGCCGCCGCGTTGCGTCTCTACAAGGTTCGCCGCCAGCGCGTGCGCGTCGCACGCGTCGTTGCCGCGGCAGCGCGGCGTCAATCTCAAGCAGCGTGAGGTGCGCGTATGTCGATCGCCGATCTCATCAGCCCCACTCAGAGCGCGAGCGCCGCGCGCTCCGGCGGGCTGTCCAAGAAGGATCAGCTCGGCCAGAAGGAATTCCTCACGCTCATGCTCGCGCAGCTCAAGAACCAGGATCCGTTCAAGGCGCTCGATCCGAGCGAGTTCCTGGGCCAGCTGGCGCAGTTCGGTACGGTCACGGGCATTCAGGAAATGCAGAGCGCGTTTGCGACCTTCACCGAGTCGATGCGCGCATCGCAAGTGCTCGACGGCGCGAACATGGTCGGTCGCGACGTGCTCGTCGCTGCCGACGAGGTGACGCTGCCGGCGGAGGGAAGCATCAAAGGCGCCGTCGACGTGCCGCAGGTGGCAAGCGGCGTGGAGATCAAGATCACGAATGCATCCGGACAGCTCGTGCGCACCATTCGGCTCGGCGACAGCGAAGGGCTGACCGAGTTCGAGTGGGACGGCTTGACCGACGACGGCTCGCGCGCACCGGCGGGAAGCTACGGAATTGAAGCCATCGCCAATATCGGCGGCGGCAACTATTCGCTCGAAACGCTGATGTCGAGCCGTGTCGCGAGCGTCACGATCGACAGCCGGCGCGGTTTGTTGCTGAACACCGCGACGCTCGGGCAGCGCAGCTTGAGCGACGTGCGTCGTGTGATGTGACGTGAGCAGCGAAGAATCTAGTTTTCAGGAGCTACGAACATGCCTTTTCGTCTTGCACTGAGCGGTTTGAATGCGGCACAGGCCGATCTGTCCGTCACGGCGAACAACATCGCCAACACGGCAACGACCGGATTCAAGGCGTCGCGCGCCGAGTTCGCGGAGTTGTTCGCGGTGTCTCGCCAGGGCGTGAGCTCGGTGGCGGTCGGTAACGGCGTACGCGTCTCGAACGTGGCGCAGCAGTTCACGCAAGGCAACATCGACTTCACCGACAACAGCCTCGATCTTGCGATCAGCGGCCAGGGCTTCTTTATCCTGAGCGACGGCGGCGCGTTGACGTACACGCGCGCCGGTGCTTTCCAGGTCGATCGCGACGGCTACGTGGTCAACAGTCAGAATCAGCGCCTGCAAGCCTATCCGCCGCTCGAGAACGGCGGCTTCAACACGGGCGCGTTGGCCGACATTCAGCTCGTGACGAGCGAGAGCCCGCCGTCGCCGACGACTGCGGCCGAGGTGGTGATGAATCTGCCGAGCAATGCGCAGGCGCCGACGGTTGCGACTTTCGATCCGACGAATCCGCACAGCTACAACCATGCGACGTCGATGACGACCTACGACACGCTCGGCGCGGCGCACACCGCTACGCTGTACTTCGTGAAGGACGATTCGGATCCGGCGCAGCCGCATCAGTGGCTGGCGCATTTGTACATCGACGGCGTGGCCGTGGGTAACAGCCAGCTTCAGTACTCCGATACGGGCGAGCTCATCGAGCCGGCGGACGGACGGATCAACTTCGGTACGCACGTGCCGACCACCGGCGCGCAGCCGATGGAAATCACGTTCGACTTCGGTCGCAGCACTCAGTACGGCGAGGGCTTCACGGTCAACGCCGTGACGCAGGACGGCTATACGACGGGCCGCCTCATCGGCATCGATATCGATGCGACGGGTGTGGTGCAGGCGCGCTTCACCAACGGTCGCTCGATCTCCCTCGGTCAGGTCGCGGTCGCGAACTTCGCGAATCCGCAAGGCTTGCAGCAGCTGGGCGACACGAGCTGGGCGGAAACCTATGCATCGGGTCAGGCGCTGCGCGGTCAGGCAGGCAATTCGGGATTCGGCTTGATCCAATCGGGCGCGCTCGAATCCTCGAACGTCGACATCACCGAGCAGCTCGTCAACATGATCACCGCGCAGCGCAACTTCCAGGCGAACGCGCAGATGATCTCGACGGCGGATGCGATCACGCAAACGATCATCAACATCCGCTAAGCGAATATCGGCAGGCCAGTCCGTTCACCGGAGCTAGCACATGGACCGCTTCCTTTACATCTCGATGTCCGGCGCGAAGGAGACTTTGCGCGCGCAGACGGTGAACAACTACAACTTGGCGAACGCCAGCACGACTGGTTTTCGCGCGGACCTCTCGGCGTTCCAAAGCCGTGCCGTCGCAGGTTCCGGCTACGCCTCGCGCGTCTATGCAACGCAGTCGACCACGGGCTGGGACCAGACGCAGGGCGCGCTCACGGCGACCGGGCGCGATCTCGACATCGGGATCAACGGACCGGGTTGGCTTGCCGTGCAGGGGCCGGACGGACGCGAGGCGTATACGCGCGCGGGCGATCTGCGCATCGATCCGAGCGGCTTGCTCATGAACGGCGCAGGTCATCCCGTGCTCGGCGACGGCGGTCCGATCACGGTGCCGCCGCATTCGTCCATCGCGATCGGTACGGACGGAACGATCTCGATCGTGCCGATCGGCCAAGGTCCGGAGGCCACCGCGATCATCGGCCGCATCAAGCTCGTCAATCCGCCGCCGGAGTCGGTCGAACGCGGCAGCGACGGCTTGTTCCGTCTGCGCGACGGGGGCGATGCGCCTGCGGATGCCAGCGTGCAGCTGGTCGCGGGCGTGCTCGAGACGAGCAATGTCAATGTCGCCGAAGCGATGGTGAACATGATCGAGCTGGCGCGTCGGTTCGAGCTGCTGGTCAAGGCGATGCGTACTGCAGAAGAGAACGCGGACGTAGCGGCGCAATTGCTGCGGGGCGTGTAACGCAGAGCGAGCGCCGATCCGGCAATGGTGACGATAGCAATGAATCGATCGGCAAGGCTGCAGGTGACGAGCGCCGCGCGCGTCTTGGGCTCTGAGCAGCGCCCGGAGCCCAGCGTCCAGCAACCAGTTTAAGGAGTGCAACTATGAATCCAGCACTTTGGGCCGCCAAGACCGGCCTCGATGCACAGCAGACGCGGATGACGGTTACGTCGAACAATCTCGCGAACGTCAATACGACGGGCTACAAGAAGAGCCGCGCGGTGTTCGAGGACTTGCTGTATCAGAACGTACGCCAAGTCGGCGCGTCGACGTCGCAGGACACGCAGCTGCCCTCGGGTCTGCATCTCGGCACGGGCGTGCGCGTCGTGGCGACGGAAAAGATGTACACGCAGGGCAATCTGACGCAGACGGGCAATGCGCTCGACGTCGCGATCAATGGCCGCGGCTTCTTTCAGATCCTCTTGCCCGACGGAACGATGGCCTATACGCGCGACGGCAGCTTCCAGGTGAGCGCGCAGGGCGAGCTCGTGACCTCGAGCGGCTTCCTCGTGCAGCCCGGCATCATGATTCCCGAGGGCGCGCAGTCGATCACGATCGGCGCTGACGGCATCGTCACCGTGCAGCTGCCCGGCCAGGCGACGCCGACGCAGGTCGGTGCGCTTCAGCTATTCGACTTCATCAATCCGGCAGGTTTGCAGCCGCGCGGCGAGAACCTGCTGCTCGAGTCGGCTGCGAGCGGTCCAGCGCAGGCCGGCACGCCCGGGCTCAACGGTCTGGGTCTGCTCGTGCAGGGCTCGCTCGAGAGCTCGAACGTCAATGTCGTCGAGGAGCTCGTCAACATGATCGAGACGCAGCGCGCCTACGAGATGAACTCGAAGGCCATCGCGACGACGGACCGCATGCTCGAGTACGTGACGAACCAGCTGTGACCGTGACGCAGCGGCACGATCCGAGCGAGCACTAATGACGTGACAAGGCAGAGCGCAACGATGGCATCTCGCAAAGCTGCAATGAATCAAACTCGTGTCGGCGCGTTGGTCATGGCCGCGGCGCTGAGCGTGCTGTTGACCGGCTGCGTGACGGCGCCGCCGGAGCCCGATTATTCGGCGACGTGGCCCGAGCCGCCGCCGGCGGCGACGCAAGGAAACGGCGCGATCTATCAAGCCGGCACCGACATCTCGTTGTTCGAGAATGCGGTGGCGCGTCGAGTGGGCGATACGCTCACGATTCGCTTGAACGAGAACACGGCGGCCTCGAAGAGCTCGAGCACGACGACGAAGAAGTCGACGTCGATCGATCTGCCGGGCCCGACGATCGGCGGTCGCTCGATCACGCGTCACGGCAGGGAAGTCTTGAGCGCGAACCTGCAGAACGAAACGGGCTTCGACGGCCAAGGCGCAAGCTCGCAGAGCAATCGCTTGCACGGCGAGATCACGGTGACGGTCGCGCAGCGCTTGCCGAACGGCAATCTGCTCGTACGCGGCGAGAAGTGGATCCAGATCAATCAAGGCAAAGAGTACGTGCGCATCCAGGGGATCGTCCGTCCGATCGACATCGAGCCCGACAACTCGATCTCCTCGCTCAAGGTAGCGGACGCGCAGATTTCCTACGGCGCCAAAGGCGCGCTCGCGGACGCGAACTCGCCTGGATTGCTCGCGCGGTTCTTCAATCTGCCGTGGATGCCGTTCTGAAGTATGGGCTCCAGGCTGTGGGCGGTAGGCGGTAGGTAGACAAGAGAAAGGCACACAAATGCATACGGTGCTAGACAAGCTCTTCAACACCTTGCGATGCGCGAGTCGGCGTGCTGTGGCTTTGGCCGCCAGCCTCCAGGCCCCAGCCTGCGGCCTGTTCGCCGTCCTCCTTTTCGCCTCCTTCGGCGCCCAGGCCGAGCGCGTGAAGGATCTGGCTTCGGTCTCCGGCGTGCGTGGCAACCAGCTCATCGGTTACGGCTTGGTAGTCGGTCTCGACGGTACGGGCGATCAGACGAGCCAGACGCCGTTTACGATTCAGAGCATTCGCAACATGCTCGCCAAGTTCGGCGTGACGATTCCGCCGAACGTCAATCCGCAGCTCAAGAACGTGGCTGCGGTGACGGTGCGTGCCGACCTGCCGCCGTTCGCCAAGCCGGGACAGACGATCGACGTGACGGTCGACTCCATCGGCAATGCCACGAGCCTGCGCGGCGGCAGCCTGCTCATGACACCGCTGCGCGGCATCGACGGCGAGGTGTATGCGATCGCGCAGGGGAGCCTTGTGGTGAGCGGCTTCGGCGTGTCGGGCCGCGACGGTTCGCGCATCGCGGTCAACGTGCCGAGCTCTGGGCGCATTCCGAACGGTGCGACCGTCGAGCGCGCGGTGGCGACCAACTTCGCGACCGAGCCGTATGTCGTGCTGAACTTGCACACGCCCGATTTCACGACCGCCGCACGCGTCACCGACAGCATCAACGCGCTGCTCGGTCCCAACACCGCGCATGCGATGGATGCCGTGTCGATCCGCGTGCAGGCGCCGGTCGATCCGAATCAGCGCATCGCCTATCTCTCGACGCTCGAAGCGATCGAAGTGGAGCCCGGCGAGGCGCCGGCGCGCGTCATCGTGAACTCGCGGACCGGCACCGTCGTGATCGGTTCGGCGGTGCGTGTGATGCCGGCGGCGGTGGCGCACGGCTCGCTGTCCGTGACGATCACCGAGCGTGCGGATGTCAGCCAACCGAATCCGATGTCGCGCGGCGAAACGGTCGTGACGGCGCGCTCCGAGATTCAGGTCGATCAGCCCGAAGCGCGCATGTTCGTGTTCAACGCCGGCGTCAATCTCGACGAGATCGTGCGGGCGGTGAATCAGGTCGGCGCAGCGCCTGGCGACCTCGTGGCGATTCTCGAAGCGCTCAAGGAAGCCGGCGCGCTGCGAGCCGAGCTCATCGTGATCTGACGGTGCGGCCATGACTGAGCCCGTGGGCTTTTTCGCCGATACGCAAGCGCTCGCGTCGCTGAAGCAGGACGCGAAAGCGCAGGATCCGGCGGCGCTGCGCGAAGCGGCGCGACAGTTCGAAAGCCTGTTCGCGCAGATGCTCCTGCGCAGCATGCGCGAGGCGAACAAGAGCTTCGGCGGCGACTCGCTGTTCGGTAGCGATCAGGCGGATTTCTATCAAGACATGTTCGACAGCCAGATGGCCCTGCATCTCTCGAAGGGGAAGGGCCTGGGGCTCGCCGACATGTTGATCCGCCAGCTGACGATGACGCAGGGCGGATCGCAGGCGACGGACGCTCCGGCGAGTGCGCCGCAGGCGACGCGCGCGACGTCCGAAAGCGCGCGCACGAGCGCAGCGCGCTCGGCAACCGGCCCGAGCGTCGCGAGCTCGAAGGCCGACTTCGTGCGCAAGTTCCTGCCGCATGCGGAAGCAGCGGCGCGCGAGCTTGGCGTCGATCCGCACGTGTTGTTGGCGCAGGCGGCGCTCGAGACGGGCTGGGGCCGTGCAGTGCCGACCGATGCGCGCGGCGACTGCAGCTACAACTTCTTCGGCATCAAGGCGACCGGACGCTGGTCGGGCGCCTCGGTGAGCGTGCCGACGCTGGAGTTCGAGGACGGTTTGCCGGTGCGCAAGACCGAGCGTTTCCGTGCCTACAGCTCGCCGGCGGAATGCTTCAAGGATTATGCGGCGCTGATTCGCAACAACCCACGCTATCAACGTGCGCTCGGCAGCGGCAGCGACGTGGTGAGCTACGCGACGGCCTTGCAGGAGGGCGGCTATGCGACCGACCCGGACTATGCGCGCAAAGTCGTCGCGCTCGCGCGCGAGCTGCGCGAGTTGACGGCAGCAAACGGAGGTCCGGCATGACTGCGACGGTCGGACGCGTGGGCTCTCTTCTCAGACATCACTTCGACCGCGGATGCCGCGTAGGCCCGATGCGGAGGTCTCATGGCTGATTTCTTTCGTACCAGCCTGTCGGGCTTGCTGGCGTTCCAGCGCGCGCTCGACGTCACGAGCCACAATATCGCGAACGTCAACACGCCGGGCTACAGCCGTCAGATCGTCGAGCTGGGCACACGCCCGGCGCAGCCCTACGGCAACGGCTGGGTCGGCAGCGGCGTCGCCGTGACGACCACGCGGCGCATGTTCGATGAGTTCCTCGCGCTGCAATCGCGTTCGAGCTCGAGCAGCTTGCAGCATCTCGACGTCTACGCGCGCAGCGCCGAGCGCCTGAGTAATCTGTTCGGCAACTCGACGACCGGTTTGACTGCGGCTCTGCAGAGCTTCGTGAACGCGTTCCAAGGCGTGGCGAATGCGCCGACGTCCGTTCCTGCGCGGCAAGTGCTCCTCGGCGAAGCGCAGACGCTGCAGCAACGTCTGCGGGATTTCGAAAGCCAGCTCGCCGCCATGGACGCGGAGATCAACTTCAAGCTGCAAGGCGAGGTGGCGGAGATCAACGCGATCGCGCGCAGCCTCGCCGATCTCAACCATCAGATCACCGTCGGCTACGGGCGTTCCGGCGGGCAGCCGCCCAACGATCTGCTCGACCAGCGCGATCGGCTGCTCGACAAGCTGGCCGAGAAGGTTTCGATCACCACCGTCGCGCAGGACGGCGGCGCCGTCAACGTGTTCATCGGCAACGGTCAGCCGCTCGTGTTGGGCGAGAATGCCAATGTGCTCGCGGCGGTGCCGAGCGAGTTCGACGCCAACCGGCTCGAGATCGCGTTTCGCGGCGTGAACGGCTCGGTCAACATCACCGAGAACATCCGCGGCGGTTTGCTCGGCGGCTTGCTCGATTTTCGTCGCGAGCAGCTCGATCCTGCGCACAACTCGCTCGGGCGCATGAGCCTGGCGCTGGTGGAAATCGTCAATGAGCAGCATGTGCGCGGCGCCGACTTGGCCGGCGAGCGAGGACAAGCGTTCTTCGCGATCGGCAGGCCCGAAGCGATTCCAAGCAGCTTCAACACGGGCTCGAGCGCCGTGACGGCAAGCATTGTCGACGTCGAGGCGTTGACGCAAAAGGATTACGTGCTCGAGTACTCGGGAGGGGCGTGGCAGCTGCGCGATGCCCGCACGGGTGCGCCGGTGCCGATGACGGGCAGCGGCACTGCGGCCGATCCATTCGTGGCCGAAGGCGTTGCGTTCGAGGTGAGCGGTGCGCCGGCGGAGGGCGATCGATTCATGCTGCGGCCGACACGTTCGGTGGTGAGCGGTCTGCAGGTATTGGTCAACGATCCTTCGAAGGTCGCTGCGGGGGCGCTGCTCACGACTGGCGTGGGTGCGGACAATCTCGGCGCGGGCGCGATTTCCGAGGCCGAGATCATCGATCTGGACGCGCTCGACACCCAGCCGGTCACCATCGAGTTCACAGGTCCCAACACGTACAGCATCAACGGCGGACCGCCGATTACCTTTGCGGGCAGTCCGATCGACATCACGCACAACGGCTGGCGCGTGACCATTACCGGTACGCCGGCGCAGGGCGATGTCTTCACGGTCGGACCGAGCGGAGCGGGCGACAATCGCAATGCGCTCCTGCTCGCCGAGGCGCTGCAACGGCCGATCCTGAACGGCGGCACGACCTCGCTCAGCGCGGCGGTCGGGCAATTCGTCGGCGACATCGGCGTGGCGGCGAAGCAGGCGCAGGTCAATCGCGACGCGCAGGCCGTCGTGCACGAAGAGAACCTCGCCTCGCGCGACAGCGTCTCGGGCGTGAATCTGGACGAAGAAGCAGCCAACTTGCTCAAGTTCCAGCAGGCCTACCAGGCCGCCGCCCAGCTGATCCGCGTCGCGGACACGCTGTTCCAGACGCTCTTGGGCGCAACGCAACGCTAACTTTTCGTGCGAGCGGACCATGAGTGAACGGGCAGGTCTCAAGGAATCGGTTACAGCGGCCGATGAGCCAATCATCGCGGACCGCTGACGGCGATATCGGGGGCTTACATGCGCATCTCCACACCGGGTCTTCACTACAAGGCGCTCACTGCCATGCTGCAGCAGCAGAGCGTGCTGTCGAAGATCCAGAACCAGATCGCGACGGGTAAGCGTGTGCAGACGCCGGCGGACGACCCCGTGGCGGCCGTGCACATCCTGGAGCTCGAGCGCGCGCTTCAGGAGTCCGATCAATTCAAGGCCAATGCCGATGTGGCCACCAATCGGCTGTCCCTCGAAGAGCAGGCGCTGCAGGACGTGAACAAGGTCCTCGTGCGGGTGCGCGAGCTGGCCGTGCAGGCGAACAACGCGCCGCTCGATGACGAGGACCGGCGCATGATCGCGATCGAGCTGCGCGAACGCCTGAAGGAGCTCGTCGCCATCGCCAATCGCCGCGACGGCAACAACGAGTTCTTGTTCGCGGGTTATGCGACGACGACGCAGCCGTTCTCGATGCAGGGTACCGCGATTGTCTATCGCGGCGATCAAGGCAATCGCCTGCTACAGGTGGGCACCAATCAGATGGTCGCCGACAGTCATTCCGGGTTCGATGTGTTCCTCAATATCCGCGAGGGCAACGGCGCTTTCGTGCTCGGCGCCGCCGCAACGAATACCGGTTCCGGAACGCTTGGCGCAGGCAGCGTCGTCGATCGCCAAGCCTGGGCCAATGCGGCCGGCGATTACACGGTCGCTTTCACGTCAGCGGACGGCGATTACGAGATTCGCGACAGCGGCGGCAATGTGATCGCGACGGGCGTGCATACTGCGGGCGCATCGATCGAGTTCAACGGCGTCAGATTCGAGCTGAACGGCATGCCGGCGGCGGGCGACTCCTTCACGGTCTCGCGCAGCCGCACCGAGGACATCTTCACCACGGTGCAGAACCTGATCGATACCATCGAGGGAACGGAGAACCAGGCGGTATTGAGCAGCAACATCGGTCAGACGTTGCAGCAGCTCGATACGGCAGTCGAGCATTTCCTGCTGATTCGTGCCGAAATCGGCTCGCGCTTGTCGAGCCTCGAGACGGCCGAGGCGGCGCGCGACGACCGGGTGCTCGAGCTCAAACGCATGAAGTCCGAGCTCGAAGATCTCGAATACGCGGACGCGATCACGCGCATGCAGCAACAGCTCGTCAGTCTGCAGGCGGCGCAGGCCTCGTACATGCAGATCTCGCAGCTGTCGCTGTTCAACTATCTCAAGTAGTCGAGCTCGAGACAGAGTCCATAGTGCGTCGTTGCGGCTGCCGACGTCGGTCGGAAAGCCGCGGGCGGCCGTATGACGCTGTGCGGGACGCAGATGCGCAAGGCGTAAGCATCTGTTGGCATGGGCCAAATCGGCGAACCGGACCCAAAAGCCGTGATCTCTTCCACAGTTTCCAACGCCGGGCTCGCGACCCCTCAAGTTCGTCCGTCGTCCTCCGATACAGGCGTTGACAGCAGATCGGCGCGCATCACGACGCCAGTGCTGAAATTAGAGCCGCGGACGGGTGTCCCGGCGCAGGTCAACACCAGGAGTTAGTTTCATGGCACTTGTCATCAACACGAACGTGATGTCGCTGAATGCGCAACGCAATCTGACGACATCCGCCAACCAGCTTGCGGTCTCGCTGCAGCGGCTGTCTTCGGGTCTGCGCATCAACAGCGCAAAGGACGATGCGGCGGGTTTGGCGATTTCCGAGCGGATGACGACGCAGATTCGCGGCCTCAATCAGGCGGCGCGTAATGCGAACGACGGTATCTCGCTTGCGCAGACGACGGAAGGCGCCCTGCAGGAGGTGACCAACAACCTGCAGCGTATCCGCGAGCTTGCGGTGCAGGCTGCGAACGCCACGAACAGCGATAGCGATCGCCTGGCGCTCGACCAGGAAGTGCAGCAGCGCTTGGCCGAAATCGATCGCATTGCGACGCAGACCAGCTTCAACGGCCGCAAGGTGCTCGACGGCTCGTTCGGCAGCGCGACCTTCCAGGTCGGCGCGAACGTCGGCGAGACGATCGGCATCGAGCTCAATACCAGCATGCGCGTTGCCGCGATCGGCCAGCTGGCGGTGCAGAAGTCGGGATCGACGAGCGGCATGTTCGATCGCGTCTACGTTCAGACGGGCGATCTGACGGTCAACGGTACGTCGATCGCGGCCGGAGAGTACAAGAGCGTCAAAGATCTCGCCGCGGCCATCCAAAATGTCGCTGGTGATGATGTCGTAGTCAACGTGAATGCCAGTGGTGAGATCGAGATCACCAACAATAGCGGTGCTGATCTCACGATCGGCGGTAGCTTGGCCGGTGAGCTCACCTTGCCCGGTACCATCGCGAACGGCGCTAGCGGCAATTCAACCGGGGCAGCCCAAATGTTCGACGGCCTGACGCTGAACGCGGGTCAGCTGACGGTTGCGGTCGGCGATGGCGCCGCAGTCGACCTGGCGGGTACCTATGCGACTGCGCAGGATCTCGTTGACGCGATCAACAGCAAGGTGAGCGGTGCGATCGCTGTCGTGAACAGCGACGGTACCATCAGCATCAATGCGACCGGTGATCTCACGATCGGCGGCTCCGACGCACAAACGCTCTTCGACTTCACGCCAGGCACCACGGTCGCCAACGGTAGCTTGAGCGGCGTCAGCGTCGTGAACACGGATGCGGCCAACGACACGATCATGCGTGTCGACGCGGCTCTGACGGCGGTCAGCGCGCTGCGCAGCACCCTCGGCGCGATCCAGAACCGTTTCGAGTCGACGATTACCAACCTGCAGACGGTTGCCGAGAACCTCACGGCTTCCCGCAGCCGCATCCAGGACACGGACTTCGCGGCCGAAACGGCGGCGCTCACCCGTGCCCAGATCCTGCAGCAGGCGGGTACGGCGATGGTCGCGCAGGCGAACACGGTCCCACAGAACGTGCTCTCGCTGCTGCGCTAAGCATGAGCATGTAAGCGGATGATCCGGCTCGTCTCGAGCTCGATCGAAGCGGGCGGTGAGGGTCGCAGGACCCTCACCGCCTGTCGTGCTTTTCGTGTGCGGAGGCGCACATGAGTCATTTGACGATCAAATCGGTGCAGCAGGCGCCCAGTGCACGGCCGGCAGAGGCGGTGCGCGAGCTTGTCGTGCCGGACACGACGCAGGAGGCGCGTTTCGAGCCGCCGCGGGCGGCAACTGAGGAACAGATCAAGGCAATCGCCGAGCAGATCGAGTCTTATCTCAAGGCCTCGCGGCGGGGGCTGCAGTTCGAGGTCGATGGGCAGAGCGGGCGCGTCGTGGTGCGGGTGCGCGATCCGGCGACCGGCGATGTCATCAGGCAGATCCCGGGCGAGGAGGTCTTGCGGCTGGCGCGTGCTTTGCACGCAGACTCGCAGCAGAAGGCGCCTTTGTTGCTCGACCTCACGATCTAGTACGCGGGGAGTAAGCTCGGCATGGCCACGTATCAATCGCTCGGCATCGGCTCAGGCTTGGACCTGAATACGCTCGTGGCGCAGCTCGTTGCTGCGGAGCGGGCGCCCAAGCAGCAGCAGATCACGAAGCAGCAGTCGAAAGTCGCGGTCGAGCTCTCGGCGATCGGTACGTTGAAAGGCGCGCTGAGCGCATTTCAGGGCGCGGCATCGGCGCTCAAGCTACCGACGTCGTTCAACGTTTTCGCGGCCAAGTCGAGCAACGAAGAAGTCTTCACGGTTTCCGCGGGCGAACTGGCGCCTCCCGGCGATTACGACGTCGAGGTGGCGAGCATCGCGACGGCAGAGCAGATCTCCTCGCGCGCCTTCGCCAACGGCGAAACGACGATCGGTACCGGGACGCTGACGATCTCGGTCGGCGAACAGAGCTTCACGGTCGAGATCGGCGAAGACAGCGCAACCCTCAAAGGCATTCGCGATGCGATCAATCGTGCTTCCGACAATACCGGCGTGCGCGCCACGATCGTCAACGGTACGGACGGCGCACATCTGGTGCTCACCTCCCAGAAAACGGGCGAGGCGAATCGTCTGACGGTGACAACAAGCGGTGCAGGGCTCGACGTGCTCGCTTACTCGGAGGAGGCACCCAACGAATATACGCAGATTCGCGCGGCTCAGGATGCAATCATCTATATCGCGGGCACCGAGCATCGCAGCGCCTCGAATACGGTGACGGGCGCGATCGAAGGCGTGACGCTCAATCTCGTCAAAGCGGATGTCGGCAACGTGCATTCGCTCACGATCGCGCGGAACATCGACACGCTGGTCACGCGCGTCAATACCTTCGTTACTCAGTTCAACTCTCTTGCCGGCGTCATGGCGAGTCAGCAGAGCTACGAGCCGACGACGAAGACGGCTGGCGCGCTGCTCGGCGATCCGCTCTTGCGCGGCATCGAAAGCTCGCTACGTCGCGAGCTCTCGCGGCCGATTGAGGGCGCGAGCCCTCCGTACAACACGCTTTCGAGCATCGGCATCACCGTCAAGGTGGACGGCAAGCTCGAGCTCGATCAGACGAAGTTGCGTCAAGCGCTCGAAACGGATTTCGCTGCCGTGCAGCGGCTCTTCAGCGGCGAGGACGGTATTGCCATGCGCATCGACAAAGCCTTGTCGCCGCATCTGGCGTCGGACGGCTCACTCGCGCAGCGCAACGAGACGCTGAACAGCCGCAACAAGAAGCTCGAGGACGATCTCGCCGCGCTCGATGCGCGCATGGCCGTGATCGAGCAACGCTACATCAAGCAATTCACCGCGCTCGATGCGTTGCTCGCGCAGCTGCAGACGCAGTCGAACTATCTCGCGCAGCAGCTCGCGAACCTGCCGAAGGCCGGTCGCGACTAACCGGTCGGCGCTCGTTCCAAGCAGGGTGGGGCGGCGTGCTTTCCGTCCTGCTGCGGTATGAATCCCTTCCCTCGATCGCACTCAAGTCGGCGGCCCATCCGCCGTTAACCTCCGTGAGTGGATGAATTGTTCGGAGCGTTCGATGAGTGCGTATCCTCAGGCGGCCAAGGTTGCGGCGTACAGCGCAACCGCTGCGCACGGTGGAGTGGCGGCGGCCGATCCGCACAAGCTGGTGCTGATGCTCATGGACGGCGCGATCGAGCGCATCCGTAGCGCACAGGGCTGCATGCAACGCGGCGAGATGGTCCAGAAATCGCAGCTCATTCATCGCGCGGTGGCGATCATCGGCGAGCTGAATGCAGCGCTCGATTTCTCGGCCGGCGGACAGGTGGCGGCGAACCTGAGCGCCCTGTACGACTATATGGTGCGGCGGCTCCTCCAGGCGTCGCTTGAGAACAAGGTGGAGCTGCTCGACGAAGTCGCGCGGCTGCTGCAGGACATCCGCGGCGCGTGGGTGTCGATCCCAGCGGAGGCGCGAGCACGATGAGCTCCCCGATTGCAGAGAGCGTGCTGGCGGCCACGCACAAGCTGGTCCAGCAGGCAATGACGGGCCAGTGGCAGGATGTTTCGAAAACGCTGGCCGAGCGGCGCCAGCTGCTCGACGAGCTGAGCGCCAGCGCAACGCCGCACGATCAGCCGTGGCTTGCGGCGCTCAAGCAGGCGATGGCCGAATCGGATGAGGCAATCGCGACGATGAGCGCCGCCGCGAGTACGCAGGAATCCGCACCGGCAGCAGGCGGCGTCGCCGGCGCCGACGAGATGCTCCGGATGATCAGACAGAGCAGGTAAGTTGCGGCGACAACAATCAGATTGCAGAGAGTTTTGCTTGAGGCAAAGTGCGCTGACGGCCTACTATTGATCGAAAGGCCTGCGACAACGGCGACCCGCGATGTACGAAGGAATCGATACCATCGTTCTCTACGAAGAACTGGCCTACGAGGACGTGTTGCCGGTTGCGTGGCGTCGTTTGCCCGAGCCGTTTGATCCCGCCCTCATCGGCGCTTTTGCGGACCGCAATGTGCGCGTCTTGCAGGCGGTCGCGGCCCTCGATGAGCACGGCCAGCTCGAGAAGGCCGACGACAACTCACCGTATGCCGCCGACATGGCGCGCCTCGAGCTCAAGGTGAACCTGTTGCTCGACATGGTCGGGCAGTTGCTTGCGGCCAGCCATCCGCGACCGAAGCCGGCGGCCGTCCGCTTCAATGCGCTCGGCGGTGTCTTCCAGTCTGCGCCCCCGTTCCCCGATCTCGGCAGCCAAGGCGTGCTCGAAGTGTATCTGCGCGAGTGCATCGCCGAGCCGCTGCAGCTCTTGGGACGCGTCGCTTCGGTGGGGCCTGATGGGCGCGTGAAGGTTCGCTTCGTGCCGCCCGGCGAGCACGTCGCCGATCTGCTCGAGAAGCTCGCGTTCCGCAAACATCGCCGTCAAGTTGCTGGCGCACGCCAAACGAAGGGGCGCTGACGAATCTCTGACGCGTTCACGTACGGCGTGCAGAGCGCCGCGCGGCACTATGTGAAGCGCGTCTCATCGATTTTCTCGTTCTCTCATGCACATGCGCGCGCGACGTGCGTCGCACTTTTTCGCGCGCGTTGCTTGCTTCCCCTTGCGCGGCGCTCAGGGATTTCCCGAGGCAAGCGCCAAATTTCTGGCACTGTGTCACGTCCGTCCGGCGTTCAGGGAAAGCCTGATAGTGGACTTGCGGTGTGCCGCCACAATGCCCGCCAACACCGCGGCACAACAAGAACGACGCCGCAAGAGGAAGCGATGATGAATTTGAGCGAGACACAACGAATCCGCATTCTCACCGTCCAACGGGCAGTCGTGTACGACTGCGATGTCGAGCGCGCGGAGCGTGTGGCTCAGGTTCTCAAGGAGCTCGATCTCGAACCCCTCTTGATCGATCACGCGGCGCTGATGCGCGCCGTGATTCAATCCCCGATGACGCCGCCGGCGTTGCTCATCGGCGATCCCGGCGATTGCGACTGGATCGAGCTCGGCGCGGCCTTGCGCGAGCAGCTCGGCGACATCCCGGTCGTCTCCTACGGCTCGCACGAAACGGCCAATCTCCTGATCGAGGCCGTCGGCGCAGCGCGCGTGCGTCGCTTGCCGTTCCCGTTCAAGCATGCGGCGCTCGCGGCGGCGCTGCGGGTGCCCGCCCAGGCAGTCTTCGAAGAGACGGCTCGCCACGTCAACATGCCGATCGGGGAGTCGCCCGCGATGCGCCAGGTCAATCAATTGATCATGCAGGTCGCGGCGCATGATTCGAACGTGCTCATCCTCGGCGAGTCGGGCACCGGCAAAGAGCTGGCTGCCCGCGCCGTGCACGAAGCCAGCCCGCGCCGTCAGCGTCCGTTCGTCGCGATCAATTGCGGCGCGATTCCCGCCGATCTGCTCGAAAGCGAGCTGTTCGGACACGAGAAGGGCGCCTTTACGGGTGCGATCACGGCGCGCAAGGGGCGCTTCGAGATCGCCGAAGGCGGCACGCTGTTCCTTGATGAGATCGGCGATATGAGCCTGCCAATGCAGGTGAAGCTCCTGCGCGTCCTGCAGGAGCGCGTCTTCGAGCGCGTCGGCAGCCATACGCCGATCCGCTGCAACGTGCGCATCATTGCGGCCACGCATCGCAATCTCGAAGAGGCGATCGCGCGCGGCACGTTCCGCGAAGATCTCTATTACCGACTCAACGTCTTCCCGATCGAAATGCCGCCGCTGCGTGCGCGCATCGAGGATCTGCCGCTGCTCGTGCAGGCGTTCAACGAACGCAATCAGGCCGAGGGCCGCGGTCGGGTCGAGCTGACGCAGCGCGCACTCAAGGTGCTCTCGCATTATCCCTGGCCGGGCAACGTGCGCGAGCTCGGCAATCTCATCGAGCGCATGTCGATTCTCTATCCGAATCGGCGCATCGACGTGGCGGATCTGCCGCCGAAATATCGTCCGGCGTCCTTGCTGGCCGAGCTCGACCTCGATGCCGAGGAGCGCGAGGATCCGGTGATGATCATGCCGCAGCTGCGCGAAGAAGAAGTGGAGGAGACCGACGAGCTCGACGATCGTCAGGTCATGTCGCTCCTGACCGAGCAGCCGGCATCGACCGAGCTGCTCGCTCAGTTGCCGCCCGAGGGTCTCGATCTGCGCGATCACCTCTACACGATCGAGCGCAACCTCATTCAACAAGCATTGAACCGCGCAGGCGGCACCGTTGCGCATGCCGCGCGTCTGCTGCGCCTGCGCCGCACGACGCTCGTCGAAAAGCTGCGCAAGTTCCAGATGCTGAACGAGACGGCTGCGTCGGAAGTTTGACGGAGGAGGCAGTGGCCTGCCGCCGCACCGGCAAAAAGGTGCGCCCGATTGTGACGGGCTCCGCAGGAACATCGCCTCGTCGTCGCTTTTCGGGTCCGTGGAACAGAACTTGCTCTTCTCTTTGCGTTGCAATCGAAAGATCTCGACGCAAACCCTGAAGAGATGAGTTACGCAGCGGACATGCAGGTCAACGATCTCCTCGCGGACGACGGCGGCACCGACCGCGATCTGTCGCTGCCGTGCGAGAGCGACGTGCTTGGTCACGCGGACGTCGACATGGTGGCGGTGAGCGAGCCGTCGCGCCGTCTGGCCGAGCTCGCACGGCGTGTCGCCATGAGCGATTGCACGGTGCTCATCTCCGGCGAATCGGGAACCGGCAAGGAAGTCCTCGCGCGCTACATCCATCGCAACTCGCCGCGCGCATCGAAGCCCTTCGTGGCGGTCAACTGCGCAGCGATTCCGGAGAACATGCTCGAGGCGCTGCTGTTCGGCTACGAGCGCGGCGCATTCACGGGTGCGCATGCGGCGCATCCAGGCAAGTTCGAGCAGGCGCAAGGCGGCACCTTGCTGCTCGATGAAGTGACCGAAATGCCGCTCGGTCTGCAGGCGAAGCTCCTGCGCGTGCTGCAAGAACGCGAAGTGGAGCGGCTCGGCGGGCGTACGCCGATCGCGCTCGACGTGCGCGTGCTGGCGACGACGAATCGCGATCTGCGCACGGAAGTGGCCGCGAATCGGTTCCGGGAAGACCTCTACTATCGCTTGAACGTCTTCCCGCTCACGACGCTGCCGTTGCGTGCGCGTCGCGACGACGTCCTGCCGCTTGCGATGCGGTTGCTCACGGCGCGTTGCCGGCCGGGCGAGCGCATTCCGGCGCTCACCGCCGATGCGGCGCATCTGCTGCTGACGTATCCGTGGCCCGGCAATGTCCGCGAGCTCGACAACGTGATGCAGCGCGCGCTCATCCTGGCGAACGGTCCGGTGATCGACAGCGAGCACATCCATCTCGAGCCGCTTGCGCCGAGCGTGCGCATGAATGAAGTGAGCGCGCTGCGCATCCCGCAGCATGAGAACGCGGCGCCGGTGAACGGGCGTAAGCCCGTGCAGGCGCGGCCGCTCGCGAGCACGCGTAGCGCCGCCGAGCACGAGCTGATCCTCGAAGCGCTGCGTGCCGACAACGGCAACCGTCAAGCGGTGGCCAAGCGCCTCGGCATCAGCCCGCGCACGCTGCGCTACAAGCTCGCGCGGATGCGCGAGGCGGGCATCGAGGTCTAAGAGCGCCACAATCGAATCGGAGGCGAAAGAAGCATGTCTACGTCGCACATCGATGCTGTGTTGTCGCAGATCCGCGCGATGCAGTCGCAGATCCGCGGCGTGCAGGCGCCGGCCAACGAAGTCGGCAAGGCGGCCGGCTTGGGTCAAGTGGTCGAGGCGCCGGGGAGCTCGTTTGCGCAGGTGATGAAGCGCAGCCTCCAAGAGGTCAATCAGACCCAGCAGCGCGCCGCCGATCTTGCCGCACAGTTCGAACGCGGCGTACCGGGCGTCGAGCTGCCGCAGGTCATGCTCGAGATGCAGAAGGCGAGCGTGTCGTTCCGCGCCGTGACCGAGGTGCGCAACAAGCTCGTCGAGGCGTACCAGACGATCATGAACATGCCGATCTGATGGATCGAATGAAGGTGCTGTGAGGCGGAAGGTAGAGAACATGTTGTCAGCCGCATTTGAACGGTTCGAGCTGCCGACGCGCTGTGCCCAGCGCGGCGTCGCGCTGCGTCGCTGCCATCGCCTTGGTTTCGCTCGTGAAATGCAGGAGGCGACGCGATGACCGCCGAAGCGCCCGCAATGCCGCGCACGCTGATTCCGCCGAGCCTCAAGCCGCTTCTGATGCTGGTCGGCATCGCGGCGGCCGTCGCGCTCGGCGTCGGCGTCGTGCTGTGGTCCAAGGAGCCGACGTATGCGTTGCTCTTCGGAAACCTCAGCCAGAAGGACACCGCTCAGATCGCGCAGGCGCTCGATTCGCTCGGCGTGCCTTACAAGCTCGATGCAGCGACCGGCGCCATCACCGTGCCGGCCGAGCGGGTCCACGACGTACGTTTGAAGCTTGCCGGTCAAGGCCTGCCGGAGGCGGACGGCGGCTTTGCATTGATGACGAAGGATCCCGGTTTCGGCGTGAGCCAGTTCATGGAGAGCGCACGCTACCAGCACGCGCTCGAAACGGAGCTCGCTCGCACCATCGCCAATTTGCAGGCGGTGGAAGCGGCGCGCGTGCACCTGGCGCTGCCGCGTCAATCGGCGTTCGTGCGCGACCGTCGTGCGCCGAGCGCATCGGTGTTCCTGCAGCTCAAGCCCGGCCGCCGGCTCGAATCGCAGCAGGTGACGGCGATCGCGAACCTCGTTGCATCCAGCATTCCCGAGCTCGAATCGAGCCAAGTGACGGTCGTCGATCAGCAGGGTCGCTTGCTGTCGGCGCCCGGCAACGACGATGAGCTCGCGGCACGCGAGAAGCAACTCGAAATCGCACGCAACCTCGAAGAGCGTTACACCAGCCGGATCGAGTCGCTGCTCACGCCGCTCGTCGGTCTTGGTCGCGTGCGCGCGCAAGTCGTGGCGGACGTCGAGCTGTCGACGACCGAAGAGGCGCGCGAACAGTATCGTCCGGAAAGCCAGGTCGTGCGCAGCGAACAGACGATGGAGGAGATGAGCCGTCTCGGCACGGGGCCGCAGGGCGTGCCCGGCGCTTTGACGAATCAACCCCCGACGCCGGGCGTAGCGCTGCCGCCGGGTGCATCGGCGGTGCCGGCCAATCCGGCCGATCCGAACACGACGCCGGAGAATCCGGCCGCTCCGCCGGACAACGTCTCGCGTCAGGCGACGCGCAACTACGAAATCGATCGCACGATCGCTTACACGAAGCAGCCCGCCGGGCGCCTGAAGAGGCTGACCGTCGCGGTGCTCATCGACAACCTGCGCAGCACGGACGAGAACGGCAATGTCGTCGAAACGCCGCTCACGCAGGAAGAGCTCGACAACATCACGCGCCTGGTGAAGGACGCGGTCGGCTTCGATGCCTCGCGCGGCGACAGCGTCAACGTCGTCAATGCGTCGTTCCGCGGCGAGATGCAGAGCGAACCGCTTGCCGTCGAGGACGCGCCGTTCTGGCAGAACCCGCTCGTGCGCGACATCGCGAAGCTGCTTGCGGCGCTCATCGTGCTCATCGTGCTGGTCGTGAGCGTGCTGCGGCCGCTCGTGCGCGGCCTGCTCGGTCCGCCGCGCGAGGAACCTCCGCCGTCGCTGCCGGCTCCTGAGGCCGCGGCCGTTGCGACCGTGACGGAGGCGCCCAAGCCGGCGCTCGATTTCGAGGGACAGATCGCACAAGCGCGTGCGCTCGTGAGCCAAGATCCCGCTCGTGTGGCGCAGGTCGTCAAGTCGTGGGTCGGCAGCGATGACTAACGGCGACGGAGTCGAGACATGAGCCTGCAACAACGACAAGAGAAACGCAGCGGAACCGAACGCGCCGCGATCCTCTTGCTGACGCTCGGCGAGCAGGAAGCGGCCGAGGTCATGAAGCACATGGGCGCGAAGGATGTGCAGCGCATCGGCGCCGCGATGACGCAGCTGCAGAACGTCTCGCGCCAGGAAGTGACCGAAGTGCTCAATCAGTTCACGGCGACCGTGGAGGAGCAGACCTCGCTCGGCGTCGGCGTGGACGAGTACCTGCGCAAGGTGCTGATCGGCGCACTCGGCGAAGAGAAGGCGGCCGGCATCATCGATCGCATCCTGTTCGGGCGCTCGAGCAAAGGCCTCGAGTCGCTCAAGTGGATGGATGCACGAGCGGTCGCCGAGCTCATCCGCCATGAGCATCCGCAGATCATCTCGATCGTGCTCGCGTATCTCGATCCGGATCAGTCGGCCGAAGTGCTGGCGCAGTTCCCGGACTGGTTGCGCGCCGACGTCGTGATGCGCATCGCGACGCTCGACGGCATCCAGCCGAGCGCGCTGCAGGAGCTCGACGACGTGATCGAGAAGCAGTTCGCCGGCAAGACTGGCGCCCTCAAGACCTCGGTGCTGGGCGGCGTCAAGGCGGCGGCGAACATTCTCAATCTGCTCGACTCCTCGCAGGAAGCCTCGGTCATCGAGCAGATCCGCAAGGTCGACGAGAACCTGAGCAACAAGATCCAGGATCTGATGTTCGTGTTCGACGATCTGGTCGACATCGACGATCGCAGCATGCAGGAGATCCTGCGCGCGGTGCCGAGCGAGCGGCTGCTGATCGCGATGAAGGGCGCGGACGAGGCGGTCAAGGAGAAGATCTTCCAGAACATGTCGCAGCGCGCTGCCGCGATGCTGCGCGACGATCTCGAAGCGAAAGGGCCCGTGCGTCTCTCCGAGGTGGAGGCGGCGCAGAAGGAAATCCTCGCGATCGTGCGCAAGATGGCCGAGAACGGCCAGATTCGGCTCGGTCGCGGCGAGGAATTCGTTTGAAGCCCTGCGGCGCGGTCTGAGCGAACGCTAGTCGCCTATGAATATGAATGCGAACGCCGTCAGCCTCTGGGATCTGCCGGAAGTCTCCGGCGAGCCGGTGCAGGCGCGCCGGGCCGGCAAGACGGTCGCGGAGATCGAGGAGGTCGAGCGGCAGGCCTACGAAGAAGCGTATGCGAAGGGGCATGCGGCCGGCCACGCCGCGGGACTCGCTGCAGGCAAGGCGGAGTACGACAAGGTCATCGCGCAGGCGCACGCGCAGGTCGAACGCTTGGCGCAGATCATCGATTCACTCGCCAAGCCGCTCGAAGATGTCGATGCGCAAGTCGAAACCGAGCTGACCAATCTGGCATTGACGGTTGCGCGTCAGCTGGTGCGGCGCGAGCTGCGCGTCGATCCGGCGCAGGTGATTGCAATCATTCGCGAGACGATTGCGCTGCTGCCTGCGGCCGCACGCGACGTGCGCGTGCACTTGCATCCGGAAGATGCGGCGGTCGTACGCGAGCGGTTGGCCGAGCCGGCGACGGAGCGCGCCTGGAGAATCGTGGAGGATCCCGTCATGACCCGCGGCGGCTGCCGCGTGACGACCGAGCATGCGCAAATCGACGCGCGTCTCGAAACCCGTATCAACGAGGTCATCGCGACGATCCTGGGCGATGAGCGCAGCGTGCCGCGCGGGAGCGATGCGAACTCATGACGTCGCTCACGCCTGCAGCCATCAAAGCCGCGCGCACGACGCGCTGGAGCGAAGGACTCAAGCGCTGTGTACAACGCGCCCAGCTCGTGCAGCCGCCGCCGGTCGAAGGTGTGCTGACACGCATGGTCGGCTTGACTCTCGAGGCCGCCGGCTGTCAGGCGGCGGTAGGCGATCGCTGCGACGTGCTCGCGAGCGACGGCGCCACCGTCGAGGCGGAAGTCGTCGGGTTTTCGGGCGATCGTCTGTATCTGATGCCCACGACGGACATCCATGGCTTGAAGCTCAATGCGCGCGTGATTCCCCGGCTGGGTGCGGGCATGGTCGCCGTGGGCGATGAGCTGCTCGGACGCGTCATCGACGGCGCCGGGGTGCCGCTCGACGGATTGGGGAGCCTGCGCTGCGAGCAGCGCGTGCGGCTCACCGGAACGACGATCAATCCGCTTGCGCGCCGTCCGATCGACGAGCCGCTGGATGTCGGCGTGCGCGCGATCAATGCGCTGCTGACCGTCGGTCGCGGCCAGCGCATCGGACTCTTTGCGGGCAGCGGTGTCGGTAAGAGCGTGCTGCTCGGCATGATGGCGCGCTACACAAGCGCGGACGTGATCGTGGTGGGTCTCATCGGCGAGCGCGGCCGCGAAGTGAAGGAATTCGTCGAGCGCATTCTCGGCAAAGAAGGCCTCGCGCGCGCCGTCGTAGTCGCTACGCCGGCCGATCATCCGCCGCTCATGCGTCTGCACGGCGCGTGGCGTGCGACGGCCATCGCCGAGTACTTCCGCGATCAAGGCAAGAGCGTGCTGCTCATCATGGACTCGCTCACGCGCTTTGCGCAGGCGCAGCGCGAAATTGGGCTCGCGATCGGCGAAGCGCCGGCCACGAAAGGTTATCCGCCGTCCGTGTTCGCACGATTGCCGCATCTCGTGGAACGCGCCGGGACCGGTGCGAACGGGCGCGGCTCGATCACGGCATTCTATACCGTCCTCACCGAGGGCGACGATCAGCAGGATCCGATCGCCGACGCGGCGCGCGCGATTCTCGACGGCCACATCGTGCTGTCGCGGCGTATCGCCGAGTCCGGTCACTATCCGGCCATCGACATCGAAGCGTCCATCAGTCGCGTCATGCACGAGATCGTGCCGCGCGAACATGCCGCGGCAGCGCGCCGCTTCAAGCAGATTCTCTCCACCTATCAGCAGAACCGCGATCTGATTGCGATCGGCGCGTACCAGAAGGGCAGCGATCCGCGAATCGACGCAGCGCTCGCGCTCTGGCCGACGATGCAGCAGTTCTTGCAGCAGGACTTGCACGAGCGCGTGACGTTGGAGGACAGCATTGCGGCGCTGAATGCTCTGATGGGACAGGAGGCTAGCTCGTGACGCGCGCGCAGCGGTTGCAGCCCGTGCAGCAGCTGGCGGAGGAAAAGGAGCGCCGCCTCGCGCAGCGGCTGGCCGCGTGCGAGCAGCGCGTCGCCGAAGCCGAGCGCAAGCTGATGGAGCTCAAGCATTATCGCGAAGAATACGAGCGCCAGTTCGCCGCTCGTGCCGGCCTCGGCATGGGCGCAACGGCGCTACGCGACTACCAAGTGTTTCTCGCACGCCTGTCCGAGGCGATTCGGCAGCAGACGGATCTGGCTGCACGAGCGCGGACGGAGCGCGATGCGGAGCGTGCGCGTTGGCAGGAAGCCGCCGTGCGCGCGAAAGCGGTCGATCATGTGATCGAGCGGTGGCGGCTCGAAGAACGCCGTGTGCTCGAGCGCAAGGAGCAACGCGAAAGCGACGAACGCGCACAGCGAAAGGTACAGCAGCAATGATGAACGCGACTTCACTTGCGCCGAGCACGGCGACAGCCGCGCCGCAGACCGGCACCGCAAGCACCGGGCCGCAGACGGCGCCCACGGATTTCTTGACGCTCTTTGCGCAGATCGTCGCGCCGTCGAGCGAAGAGGCGGCCGGCGCGCTGCCCGCATTCGCGGACGATGCCGCGACGCGCGATTCCGAGCTAGAGCTGCCGACGGATGCGGCGCAGCTCGTTCCTTGGATGCAGGCGCTGCTCGTCGATTCGGAACGCCTTGGCGGTGCCTTACCGAGACAAGCCGATGCACGCACGAGCCTTCTCGATCGCGTCTCGCAGGCAACGCTCGATGGGCGCACCGTCGCGACCCTGAGCGAGGCACAGCAGGCGTCGGGCGAGGCGGCCGCGGCCGATACGGAGCTCTTCAGCATGCCCGTCAGCGTTGCGGAAAACGCTTCGCACGCGAAAGCTCAGGCAGCCGCCGATCCCACGCGGCCCATTCACACGCCCGTCGGTAATGCGCAATGGGCCGACGAGCTCGGCGCTCGTCTGACGACGCTGACGGAGCAGGGCCGCTATACCGCCTCGCTGCGTCTTGCACCCGAGCACCTGGGTCCGCTCGAAGTGCGCATTGCCGTCCAGGACGATCAGGTCACGGTGTGGTTCGGCGCAGCGCATGCGGATACGCGCGCGGCCATCGAGCACGCGCTGCCGCGCCTGCGTGAGATGTTCGCGGCACAGGGCATGTCGCTCGCGGATGCCGGCGTATTCCACGAGGCGCCGCGCGAGCACGCGCAGCATTTCGCTCCGCCGGGCGTGTCTGCCGATCGCGCCGATGCGTCGTTCGATGAGCGCGAGGCCGCACCGGCACGAGTCGCCATGGGGCTTGTCGACGCCTACGCGTAGCGTCCGCTCTCGACTGACGCACGCGCTGCGGGCGCGTAAGATGTCTAGCGCTTGGGCACCGAAGCGTGCCGCCGCGTAGCGCGCAATCCATGAGCGTCTGTTCCGCCGTTTCGATCAGCGTCAACGATCAAGCCATCGTCTTCTTCGGCACGGAAGGGGCGTGCTGGCGCGTACCTGTGAGTCAGCTGCGCGCCATCGGCGAGGTGCGCTCGGCGACGCTCGAGGATGGGCACTATCTCGTCGTGCTCATCGACGACAGCGGTGCGTGGTTTCAGGCCCCTGTTCGTGCGGCCGGTATGGAGCTTGCCCTCGAACGGCTCGCAGCCGTGTTGGGCAAACCGCTCGCGCTGAGCTTGGCGCACGCACGTGAAGAGGCGAGCCGAGTGCTGTGGCCCGAGGAGCTGGCCGAGCAGCCGCTGTTCGAACGCGACGGCGATCCTATCGTCGTGCGTCGCGCAGTGATCGAGGCGATAGCGGAATGCACCCGCAGTTAGCGAGCGCGCAGCGTCGACGACGCGTCGCGTCTTCGACGTGAGCGGACTTGCATCACACTCCGAACGCCAACTTTCTGTCGCATGCCGATGAGCGTGCGCTGGATCACACTCTGATTTTTGCCGCTTTTCCTTACGCCATCGATACTTGCGCGTGATGCCAAGGCTCTGGCACGCGCCTTGCTCTTGCCTCGGCAGTGAATTCGTTGTCGAGGATGGAAATGGCTGATCCGACCGTTGCCGATGCGCAGGCGTCGGCTCCGCAAAACAAAGCATCGATGCTGCTGGGCATGATCGTCGCGGCGCTGTTTGCGGCCGCGGCAGCAGCCGGCGCCGTCTATTGGTTTGCCGCCAAGGCGAACAACAATGCCGAGGCGGTGCGCGATGCGCGCATGAGGGCGCCGGCGATCTACATCGAGCTCGATCCGCCGTTCGTCGTCAACTTCGAGGCGCGCGGCGTCATGCGCTTCCTGCAGGTGGCGATTCAGGTCATGACGCGCGATCCGCTGACGGCCGATCTCATCAAGGCTCACGATGCCGTGATCCGCAACGATCTGCTGATGCTGCTGAGCGGGCAGAGCTACGAGGTCCTCAGCACGCGCGAGGGCAAGGAGCAGCTGCGCACCGAAGCGCTGCAGGTCGTCATCAAGGCCATCGAAGCCGAAGGCGGCGACGGCTCGAGAATCGAGCAGCTCTACTTCACTTCGTTCGTCATGCAATGAGGAGGATGCGGTGGGAGCGGTGAGGACGGCGCTCGTGAGCAACCGAACCGCAGCGACGGCGTACGCAGCCGTTTTCTTTGCCGCCCCGTAATCCACGAGAACTTCGATCAGTCGGCCCTATGTCTCCGAACGACGTACTCAGCCAAGACGAAATCGACGCGCTCCTGCACGGCGTCGACACCGGTGCGGTCAATACCGAGCCGGAGCCGGCGCCGGGAGAGGCGCGGCCTTACGACTTTGCGAATCAGGTGCGCATCGTGCGCGGCCGCATGCCGACGCTCGAGCTCATCAACGAGCGCTTCGCGCGGCTGTTTCGCACCAGTCTGTTCAACATGCTGCGGCGCGGGCCGGAAGTGGCCGTGGCGCCGATCAAGATGCTCAAGTTCAGCGAGTACGTGCACACGCTGCACGTGCCGACGAGCCTGAACCTGGTGAAGATCCTGCCGCTGCGCGGCACGGCGCTCGTCATTCTCGATCCAAAGCTCGTGTTCGCCGTCGTCGACAATTTCTTCGGCGGCAACGGTCGCTTCGCCAAGATCGAAGGCCGCGAATTCACGGCCACCGAGACGCGCATCATCCACATGCTGCTCAAGCACGTCTTCGCCGATGCGAAGGAAGCGTGGTCGACGGTGGCGCGCATCGATATCGAGTACCTGAACTCGGAGATCAATCCGCACTTCGCCAACATCGTCAGCCCGACGGAGATCGTCGTGGTCACGAGCTTCCACATCGAGCTCGACGGCGGTGGCGGCGATCTGCACATCACGATGCCGTACTCGATGATCGAGCCGCTGCGTGAGCTGCTCGATGCCGGCGTCGCGAGCGATCGCGTCGAGCACGACGAGCGCTGGATGCAGGCGCTCAAGGACGAGATCGAAGACGCCGAGGTCGAGCTCACCACGGTGCTCGGCCGGGGCAAGATCACGATGCAGCAGCTGCTCGAGCTCAAGCCGGGCGACATCGTGCCTTTCGATTTCAACGGCCGCGCGACGGTGTACGCGGAGGACGTGCCGATCTTCCGCGGTCGTTTCGGCGTCTCGCGCGGCCAGCAAGCCGTGCAGATCGAAGAACGGGTCGCGCGTCAGAAGCCCAATCTGCTGGAAAAGCTGCTGGCGACTCAGCCCTGATCATCCCCTCAACCCTAGCCGCACTGGATCGAACCTATGAACGCGAACACCAACCAGAACACCGCACGCGCCGCGGAGTTCGGCGATTTGGAAGACCGCGGGCTGTCCGAAGCCGCTCGCGAGGTCAACCTGGAAGTCATCCTCGACGTGCCCGTCACGCTGTCGATGGAAGTGGGGCGCACCCGCATTCCGATCCGCAATCTCCTGCAGCTCAATCAGGGCTCGGTCGTCGAGCTCGATCGTGCCGCTGGCGAGCCGCTCGATGTGTTCGTGAACGGCACGCTCGTGGCCCACGGCGAGGTGGTGGTCGTCAACGACAAGTTCGGTATCCGCCTCACGGACGTGATCAGCCCGGCCGAGCGGATCAGGAAGCTCAAGTAACGCTCGTACGCAGACGGCGTGGCCACGAGGGGACGCTAGTGACGCAAGCGATGCAAGCGATCGAGGGCGTGTGCCTGCGCGCGAACGTGCGCCGGCATGCGCGCGCGGCGTGGGGCGCACGTGCCTCGCGATGCGTTGCCGCCTTCGCGTTCCTGACGGCGGCTGCATCGCAGTCGCTTGCTGCCGAGACGTTCGCGGCGCCGAGTGCGGCGGAGAAGGTCGCGACGTCGTCGACCGCAGGGTTGGTGCAGGTCACGATCTCCTTGCTGCTCGTGCTGGCGGCAGTGTTCGCCGCCGCTTGGGCGATGCGGCGCTTGCGCGGTTTCGGCCGGCTCGGTCCCGGAGCGATCGAGGTCGTCGGCGATCTTGCGCTCGGTCCGCGTGAGCGCGTCGTGCTCGTGCAGGTCGGTAAGCAGCAGCTGCTGCTCGGAGTAACTGCGGGCGCCATCAATACGCTGCACGTGTTGCCCGAGCCGATCGCGCCGGCGCAGACGGGACAGGACGGCACCGATGCGTCGAGCGGCGCGCCGACGGTGCCGCCGCACCTGCAGTTCAAGACGATTCTCAAACGGAGCCTGGGGCTATGACGAGTGCGCGCGCATCCATGGGCGCACCGGTGCGTGCGTCGCGTTGGCCGCGGGTGCTTGCATTCGCGGCGCTCGGTAGCGTCCTCATGGCATTGCTGCCCTCGTTCGCGTCGGCCGCCGGCATTCCGGCGGTGACCGTGACGACGGGCGCGAACGGAGGTCAGGAATACTCGCTCACGCTGCAGATCCTGATCCTCATGACGGCGATGACGCTATTGCCGGGCATCGTCCTCATGATGACGGCATTCACGCGCATCGTGATCGTGCTCGCAATCCTGCGGCAGGCGCTCGGGGCGGGACAGGCGCCGCCCAATCAGGTGCTCATCGGACTTGCGCTGTTCCTGACGCTGTTCGTGATGGGACCGGTCGTCGACAAGATCAATGCGGAAGCGGTGCAGCCGTATATGGCGGGAACGATCGACGCGACCACGGCGCTCGAGCGTGGCGTCGAGCCGCTCAAGCGCTTCATGCTCGATCAGACGCGCGAGAGCGACATCGCGACGTTCGTGCGTATTTCGGGCGGCGAAGGTTTCGAGAAGCCCGAGGACGTGCCGCTGCGCATCCTCGTGCCGGCCTTCGCGACGAGCGAGCTCAAGTCCGCATTCCAGATCGGTTTCTTGCTCTTCATTCCGTTCGTCATCATCGACCTCGTCGTGGCGAGCGTCCTGATGTCGATGGGCATGATGATGCTCTCGCCCGTGCTCATCTCTCTGCCGTTCAAGCTCATGCTCTTCGTGCTCGTCGACGGCTGGGGGCTGATCATGGGGACGTTGGCGGCAAGCTTCTACACGTAGCCGGGCTCGCAATCGGCGCCAAGCGAGCAGGGCATAGCAACATTCCAAGACAATGACTCCAGAACTCATCATGACGATCGGCCAGCGCGCGCTCGAGACGACGCTCTTGCTCGCCCTGCCGCTGCTCCTTGCGGCTCTGCTCGTCGGCTTGCTGGTCGGCGTGTTCCAGGCCGCCACGCAGATCAACGAAATGACGCTCTCGTTCATTCCGAAGCTCATCGGCATGGCGTTGGCGATCGTCGTCGCTGGACCCTGGATGCTCAAGGTGCTCGTCGGCTACACGCGCGAGCTGTTCGAGAGCATTCCGGGCCTCATCGGATGACGCTGCTCGGTCATCGACCATGATCGCGGTCAGCAGCGGGCAGCTCGAAGCGTGGCTGGCGCAGTACTTCTGGCCCTTCGTGCGCATCGGGGCCTGCTTCATGGTGGCGCCGGTGTTCGGTGCACAGTTCCTGCCGCGACGCGTGCGGTTACTGCTCGCGCTGGCGGTCACGCTGATCGTAGCGCCGTTGCTCGCTACGCCCGAGGTGCGGCCGTTCTCCGCGGAAGGTCTCGTCGTTACCGTGCATCAGGTGCTCATCGGGGTGGCGATGGGCTTTGCGCTGCAGATCATTTTCGATGCGCTCGCCATGGGCGGACAGGTGCTGTCGAACACGATGGGCCTCGGCTTTGCGTTCAACGTCGATCCAATGCGCGGTGCGAGCACTCCGGTGCTCGGGCAGCTGTACATGCTGCTCGTCACGCTCACCTTTCTCGCGCTCAACGGGCATCTGGCGCTCATCGAAACGCTGGTGCAGGGCTTTGGCACGTTGCCGGTCGGCACTACGGGTCTTTCGACCGATGCGCTCTGGGCGCTCGCCCTCTGGGGCGGTCAGCTCTTTGCGGGCGCAGTCGCCGTGGCGCTGCCCGCGATGACGGCGCTGCTCGTCGTCAACATCGGCTTCGGCGTCATGAGCCGCGCGGCACCCACGCTGAATCTCTTCGCGGTGGGCTTCCCGATCACGCTGATCTTCGGGCTCGTGATCGTCTGGGCCGCGCTGCCTGCCGTGCAGGCGACCTTCATGGAATCGCTGTCGGGCGCGTTCGAGCTGCTCGGCCGCCTGGTGAGCCGCCCATGAGCGTACGTGCGAACGATTTCGCCCTTGCACTGCTGAGCATGCGTCCATCGCACGTCTGAACGAGCCATGGCCGAGCACGAGCAAGCGCAAGAGCGCACCGAAAAACCGACACCGAAACGCCTCGAAGAAGCGCGGCGCAAAGGTCAGATTCCGCGTTCGCGTGATCTGACGGCGGCAGCGGTGACGCTCGCGGGCGGGGCTTCCTTGTATCTCACCGGCGGCTACGTCGCCGAGCAGATCAGCGGCATGATGCGCAGCAGCTTCTCGCTGAGCCGAGAGGAAGCGCTCGATGCGTCGTACTTGCTGCCGGCATTGGCAGGTGCGGCGGGCGAAGCGCTCCGCGCCTGTCTGCCGCTCTTGGTCATGGTGTTGGTGGCGGCCCTCTTGGCGCCGCTCGTGCTCGGCGGCTGGAACTTCAGCGGCGAATCGCTCGTGCCCAAGTTCGAGCGCTTGAGCCCGCTGCAAGGATTCAAGCGCATGTTCTCGCCGCGCAGCTTCATCGAGCTCGGCAAGGCGCTCGCCAAGTTCGGCGTAGTCGCGGTCATCGCGGTCATCGTGCTGTGGAAGGACGCCGGGGAGCTCATCGGCCTCGGGCGCGAGCCGCTGCCGCAGGCGATCGCGCATGCCTTCAAGCTCAGCATCCAAGGCTTTCTCGCGATCTCTGCCGGCTTGCTGCTGATCGCGGCGATCGACGTGCCGTATCAGCTCTGGCAATACGCCAAGCAGATGCGCATGAGTCGCGAGGAGGTGCGCCGCGAGCTGAAGGAGAGCGAAGGCTCGCCGGAAGTCAAAGGACGCATCCGTCAGCTGCAGCAGGAATTGGCACGCCGCCGCATGATGCAGGACGTGCCGAGAGCGGACGTCGTGGTCACCAACCCGACGCACTTCGCGGTCGCGCTGCGCTACGACGAGAAGCGCATGCGAGCGCCGATCGTCGTGGCGAAAGGCGTCGATTTGGTGGCGGCGCGCATCCGCGAGATCGCGAGCGAGCACGACGTGCCGATTTTCGAGGCGCCGCCGCTCGCCCGTGTCCTGTACCGCAACGTCGACATCGGCGCCGAAATTCCGGCGAGCCTGTATGTCGCCGTGGCTCAGGTGCTGAGCTACGTCTACCAACTGCGCGTCGCCAAACGCTCGGGCGCGCAGCTGCCGCAGCGGCCCGTCATCGACGTGACGGAGTGAGCGCGCGATAGCGAGCAGGGAATGTGACCTGCGTCACTTCCCGTCTCGTCGTCGCGCTCGCTGCGTCATCCGCTAGGGGGGGCCCCGAAGCGCCCCGCATCCATCGCCCGAGCATCTCCTTTCCAAACTGTGAAGAAATCCCGCAGCGCGCAAGGGCGCGTGGCTTGGGAGTTGCACCTATTAGGGCAGTCGCGCTCGTGACGGATCTCTGACGCACGAGCGACGAGAACGTGACAGGTGATGAAAGTGACGGAAGCGATGCCGGCGGCGTTGCTGTGGCCCGCTGCAGCGCTTCCGAGGACAGCTTAGAGCCGACAGACCAAGACGATGGCTTCTGCCGCTGCAACAACCTTCGATCTACGCGCGCTGCTGCGTTCCGGCATCGGTGTGCCGGTCGGCGTGCTCGCGGTCATGGCGATGGTCATCCTGCCGTTGCCGCCGCTCGCGCTCGACGTGCTGTTCACGTTCAACATTGCGCTCTCGCTCATCGTGCTGATGGCGGTCTTCTATGTGCTCAGGCCGCTCGACTTCGGCATCTTCCCGACGGTACTGCTGATCGCGACGCTGTTGCGCCTCGCGCTCAACGTCGCCTCGACGCGCGTCGTGCTCCTGCACGGTCATGAAGGCTCGCATGCGGCCGGCAAGGTCATTCAATCCTTCGGCGAGTTCGTCATCGGCGGCAACTACGCCGTCGGCGTCGTGGTGTTCGCGATTCTGACGATCATCAATTTCGTGGTGGTCACGAAGGGCGCCGGGCGCATCTCGGAAGTGAGCGCGCGCTTCACCTTGGATGCGATGCCCGGCAAGCAGATGGCCATCGACGCCGACTTGAACGCCGGGCTCATCACGCAGGAAGAGGCGCGCGCGCGGCGTGCCGAGGTGCGCGCGGAAGCGGACTTCTACGGCTCGATGGACGGTGCGAGCAAGTTCGTACGGGGCGATGCGACGGCGGGCATCCTGATTCTCGTCATCAACATGCTGGGCGGCATCAGTATCGGCATGATGGCGCACGACATGGCGTTCGGCGAAGCCGCGCGTGTCTACACGCTGCTCACGATCGGCGACGGTCTCGTGGCGCAAGTGCCGGCGCTGCTGCTCTCGACTGCGGTCGCCATCATCGTCACGCGCATGTCGAAGTCGCAGGACATGGGCGGCGAGCTCGCCAGGCAGCTCTTCGGTCAACCGCGCGCGCTGGCGATTGCCGCAGCGCTCCTCGGCGTCATGGGCTTGGTGCCCGGCATGCCGAACGTTGCTTTCCTGCTCATGGCGGCCGTGTGCGGCGGCGCAGCCTGGTGGTTGCACAAACGCTCGGTTGCGCAGACGCAAGCGGCGGCCGAGCCGACGGCAGCGCCGGAAGCGCAGCCTCAGCTGCCGCCGGAAGCGCGCGAGCTCACGTGGGACGACGTGCAGCCGGTCGACATCATCGGCTTGGAAGTCGGCTATCGGCTCGTGCCGCTCGTCGACAAGGCGCAGGGCGGCGATCTGCTCGCGCGCATCCGCGGCGTGCGGCGCAAGCTCACGCAGGATCTCGGCTTCCTGATCCCGGCGGTACACATTCGCGACAACCTCGATCTGGCGCCGAATGCCTATCGCATCAATCTCTCCGGCGTGCCGGTCGGCGAGGGCATCATCTATCCCGAGCGCGAGCTTGCGATCAATCCAGGCAAGGTGTTCGGCAAGCTCACCGGTATCGAGACGCGCGACCCGGCATTCGGCATGGAAGCGGTCTGGATCGAGCCGAGCTCGCGCGATCACGCGCAGACGCTCGGTTACACGGTTGTCGATGCGAGCACCGTCATCGCGACGCACTTGAGCCACATCATTCAGACGCACGCGCACGAGCTGCTCGGACACGAAGAAGTGCAGCAGCTGCTCAACGCGCTCGCCAAGACGGCGCCGAAGCTCGTCGAAGATCTCACGCCGCGGTTGCTGCCGCTCGGCACCGTCGTGCGCACGCTGCAAGGCCTGCTTGCCGAGCGCGTGCCCATTCGCAACATGCGCACGATCGTCGAGACGCTCGCCGAGCATGCGCCGCGCACGCAAGACCCGCTGCAGCTCCTGGCTCACGTGCGTGTGGCCCTCGGTCGCCAGATCGTTCAAGAGATTGCCGGCATGTCGAGCGAGCTGCCGGTGATCACGCTCGAGCCCGATCTCGAACAGCTCCTCGCCAACTCGCTCGCGGGCGCAAACGCAGCGACGCCGGGACTCGAGCCCGGTCTTGCCGAGCGCATGCAGCGCGGCCTTGCCGAAGCAGCGCAGCGGCAAGAGCTGAACGGCGAGCCGGCTGTGCTGCTCGTCGCGCCGCAACTGCGTCAGACGCTCGCGCGCTTCGTGCGCTCGATCGTGCCGGGCATGCACGTGCTCGCCTGGAACGAGATTCCAGACAACCGCAAGGTGCGCTTGGTCGCGGCGGTGGGTCGATGAAAACGGCGATGGGCTGCGGACTACGGCAGGAAATGAGCAACAGATCGATGGAATGCCTCGTGGAGACGATTCTCGGCACGGCGCTTAGCGCGTGGTCCGAGAACGGAGCGAACGCATGAAACTGAAACATTATCGTGCCGCCGATATGCGTCAGGCCTTGCGCATGGTTCGCGAAGCGCAAGGTCCGGATGCCGTGATTCTGTCGAGCCGTCGGATCAATGGCGGCGTCGAAGTCGTCGCTGCCGTCGATTACGACAGCGAGAGCAGCGCCGAGGCGCACACGCACGCGGCAGGGCATGACGGCTGGCAAGGCGCGGCGGCTCGTCAGAGCGAACCGAACGCCAGGAGCGAGCGCGCGTCGTATGCACAGTCGCCGAGCGAAGACGACTTCGCCGCGCTGGCGCGTCGCATCGCGGGCGAGCGCAGCGAGCCGTCGGAGCAGGGCACGGATGTAAACGAAGAGCTGCGCATGCTCCGGCGCATGCTCGAGACGCAGCTTGCGACGCTCGCGTGGAACGATTTGTCGCGGCGCGCTCCGGTGCAGACGGAGCTGCTGCGCCAACTGACCGTCATCGGTTTGGCGCACGATCTGGCTGCCGAGCTCGTGGCGCAGCTGCCTGCACGTCTCGAGCTCGCCGAAGCGCAGCGTCTTGCGCTCGCGTTGATCGCGCGGCGCATCGAGGTGATGGAGGAGCGTTGGCTCGATGCCGGCGGCGTCGTCGCGGCGGTCGGTGCGACTGGCGTCGGCAAGACGACCTTGATCGCCAAGCTTGCGGCGCGCTGGGTGCTGCGGCACGGCGCGCGCGGCATCGCGCTCATTTCCACCGACTCGATTCGCATCGGTGCGCAGGAACAGATTCACACGCTCGGTCGCTTGCTCGGCGTGCCTGCCTACGCGACCGACGGTCCCAAAGAGCTGCCGCAACTGCTCGAGCATCTGCACGACAAGCGGCTCGTGCTGATCGACACCGCTGGGTACAGCCAGCGCGATCCGCGTCTTGCGGTCGAGCTGCCCATGTTGGCGAGCGCGAGCTCGCGCATCGAGACGACGCTCGTGCTCTCCGCTGCGGCACAGGCCGGCGCGCTCGAAGAGGCCACGGCGCGTTTCGCGCCGGCGCGGCCTGCGAGCTGCGTGCTCACCAAGCTCGACGAGGCGACGAGCCTCGGCGGCTCGCTTTCCCTGCTGATTCGCGCGCGGCTGCCATTGGCCTATGTGACCGATGGCCAGCGCGTACCCGAAGACATGAGCCCGGCGCGTGCCCACCAGCTGGTTGCGCGTGCGGTCGAGCTATCGCGCAGATCCGGCGCCGAGGCGGACGAGGATCTGCTGCGCAGACGCTTCGGCGGAGTGGCTCATGCCCTTGCATAACGACAACACCAACGAACCAGGCGCCATGCACAACGCGACGCAACCGCCCATATACCGCGCACCGCGGATCGATACCGAGTTCCTGACCATCGTCGTGCGGCCGAGCCCGTACTCGAAGCGCACGCCGCTCGGTCGCAGCAAGAAGGCAACTCTTCGCAGACGGTGGTTTTCATGATCGAAGCAGTGCATTCGCCCGGATTGAAACGCGCCGCGCAGCCTGGACCGGTCCAGGTGATTGCCGTAACGGGCGGCAAGGGCGGTGTCGGTAAGACGAGCGTCGCCGTGAACTTGTCTGCGGCGCTGGTGTCGGCTGGCCGACGCGTAATGCTGCTCGACGGCGATCTCGGGCTCGCCAACGTCGATGTGTTTCTCGGACTGTCGCCGCGTCACACGATGGCGCACGTGCTGTCCGGCGAGCGGACGCTGGAAGAGATCATTCTCGAATCGCCGCAAGGCATTCAGGTCGTGCCGGGCGCATCGGGCGTGGCCGAGCTGGCCAATCTCTCGGCGGCGGGTCATCTCGCACTGATCCAAGCATTCAGCTCGCTCAGCAACCGCATCGATACGCTCATCGTCGATACCTCGGCAGGCATCACGCACAGTGTGATTCAGTTCACACAGGCGGCTCAGCACGTGCTGCTCGTCGTGTGCGACGAGCCGGCCTCGATGACCGACGCGTATGCATTGACGAAAGTGATGAGCCGAGGTCACGGCATCACGAAGTTCCGCGTGCTGGCCAACATGGTGCGCCGGCCGGGCGAGGGCGAAGAGCTCTTTCGCAAGCTCGAACGTGTCACCAGCCGCTTCCTCGACGTTACGCTCGATTACGTAGGGGAAATCCCGGACGACCCGTATCTCCGGCGCGCGATTCGTGAACAGCGTCCGGTTGTGACGGCGTTCCCGGCGTGTCCGGCCTCACGGGCATTCAAGAAACTGGCGCTTACCGCCGATAAGTGGCCTGTACCGGACTCTCCGCGAGGCAACCTCGAGTTCTTCGTGGAACGGCTCGTGCGCAAGCCTCAGGTGCGCCTGGAGGTCGTGCGATGAGCGTGAATGCGTACAAGGCAGTTTCGAACGTGTCGAACACGGAAGCGCTCGTGATGCGGCACGCCGAGCTGGTCAAGCGCATCGCGTATCACCTGGCCGGGCGCTTGCCGGCCTCGGTGGAGGTCGACGATCTGATTCAAGCCGGCATGCTCGGCTTGCTGGAGGCGGCCGCGAACTACACGGCCGACCGTGGGGCGAGCTTCGAGACTTACGCAGGCATTCGCATTCGCGGCGCGATGCTCGATGCGCTGCGCAAGCTCGACTGGGCGCCGCGCTCGGTGCATCGCAAGGCGCGCGCAGCGGCGGCCGCGATCCGCGAGATCGAGGCGGAGCTCGGCCGCGAAGCGCGCGACGAGGAGATCGCTGAGCGCATGGGCGTGTCCCTGAGCGAGTACTACAAGATCGCTCAGGATGCGGCGAGCTGTCGCGTGACGAGCCTCGACGAGACGCATGGCGACGACGACTCATTGCTCGGTCGCCTGGAGGACGAGCGTGCGGATCCGTTCCTCGATGCAGCCGAGGAAGGTTTTCGCGAAGCGCTGGCCAAGGCGATCGACGAGTTGCCCGAGCGCGAACGCCTCGTCATGTCGTTGTACTACGACGACGAGCTGAACCTGAAGGAGATCGGCGCGGTGCTGAAGGTGACGGAATCGCGAGTTTGCCAGCTGCACGGGCAAGCGTTGGTCAGACTGAAAGCGCGTTTGGCCGACTGGCGCGACCGCAACGACAAGCGGACGTGAGCACGCGAGCTGGAGAGTGCGATGGATTCGATAGTGGCCGTCCGGAGCGTGCGGCATCTTCTACGAAGCCTCGAGCCTCCAGTCGATTCTTAGGAGACGCAAGTGAGCAAAGATATGAAGTTTCTGGTGGTCGACGACTTTTCCACGATGCGTCGAATCATCAAGAACCTCTTGAACGATCTCGGCTACGCCAATGTGGTGGAAGCCGACGACGGCCAGACGGCGCTGCCCATCCTGCAGGGCGGCGGAATCGACTTCCTCATCACCGATTGGAACATGCCCGGCATGCCGGGTCTCGACTTGCTCAAAGCCGTGCGCGCCGATCCGAAGCTCGCCAAGCTGCCGGTGCTCATGCTGACCGCCGAAGCCAAGCGCGAGCAGATCATCGAAGCGGCGAAAGCCGGCGTGAACGGTTACGTCATCAAGCCGTTCACCGCGGCGACGCTCAAAGAGAAGATCGACAAGATCCTCGAGCAGCGCGCCAACGCGGCATGACGTGTCGGTCGAAGGAACAGCGAGATCGCCGATGCGGTGCCCGGACGTGCGGCCAGCCGAGGAGCGGAGCATGACGACCACGACAACCTCCCTGCGCGATGAGTACGGCGCGAACGTGATGGCGCTCGCCGATGCGCTCACGTCGGGCGATGACGCACGCTTTTTGGAAGAGCTCGATGCGCTCGTGCAGCGGCGCGAGCGCGCGCTCTTCGGCGAGCTGCGCAAGCTGACGGGCGATCTGCAAGCCGCGCTCGATCGCTTCACGCTCGATCCGCGTCTGCTCACGCTCGCGGAGAAGGAAGTGCCCGATGCGCGTCACCGCCTCGATCACGTGATCAAGCTCACCGACGAAGCGGCGCATCGCACGCTCGATCTGGTCGAGCAGTCCGCGCCGCTCGCCGAGCGCACCGCGCGCGAGGCGGCGCAGATCGTGGAGCTCTGGCGGCGCTTCCGCGCACGCAAGATCGAGGTGGATGAATTCAAGCACATGGTCGAGCGCATGGACGCATTTCTCGAAGCCACGCGCACCGACATGGACAAGGTGCGCGGCAATCTCTCGGAAGTGCTGCTCGCGCAGGGCTTCCAGGACCTTACCGGGCAAATCATCCGCGGCGTGATGAAGCTCGTGAGCGAGCTCGAGACGACTTTGATCGATCTCGTGCGCATCTCGCGCTCGGGATTGCGCAACGGCGAGACGCCGAGCGACGAGCTGCGGCGCGGCTTCGGTCCGGCCGTTCCCGGCGTGAACAACGGTCCGGCCGTGAGCGATCAGAACGATGTCGATGCCCTGTTGTCGGGACTGGGCGTATAGGAAGGCGAACGGGTCCGCTAACGCATGGATATCTTGAGTCTCATCGGTCTTGCGCTCGGAGGATGCGCCATCATCGTCGGCGCGATCCTCAAGGGTGCAGGCGCGCATGCCTTGCTCTCGTCGGCGGCCTTCATGATCGTGGTCGTCGGCACCGTGGCGGCGATCTGCGTGCAGACGCCGCTGCCGGTCATGAAGCGTGCGCTCAAGATTCTGCCGTGGGTGTTCCGTCCGCCCAAGGTGCAGCGCGCCGAGCTCATCAAGCGCATCGTCGAGTGGAGCAATACCGCGCGCAAGCAAGGTCTGCTCGGCTTGGAGAGCGCCATCGAGAGAGAGCGGGACGACTTCGTCCGCAAGGCGTTGCAGCTCGTCGTCGACGGCAGCGAGCCGGACGTGATCCGCAATACGCTCGAGGTCGACATGCAGGTTCGCGAGCAGGCCGATACCCGCGCGGCGCGCGTCTTCGAAGGCATGGGCGTGTATGCGCCGACGCTCGGCATCATCGGCGCGGTGCTCGGCCTCATGTCGGTGATGCAGAACCTGGCCGATCCGAGCAAGCTCGGCCAAGGCATCGCCGCGGCGTTCGTCGCGACGATTTACGGCATCGGACTTGCGAACCTGTTCTTCCTGCCTGCGGCGAGCAAGCTCAAGGTGGCGATTCAGTCGATGACCGAGGTCCGCGAGATGGTGATCGAGGGAATGATCTCCATTGCGCAGGGCGAGAACCCCCGCAGCATCGAGTCGAAGCTGCAGGGATATCTGCATTAGGACTGCCGCGTGCCGGCAAGAGGAGCCTTGCGATGAACCCGACTCTTGCGGCAGCGTTGCGTTCAGACGCTCGGTAGCTCTCACTCATGGCGCGCCGTCACAAGAAGCACGAAGAGCACATCAACCACGAGGCGTGGGCGATCCCCTATGGGGATCTGCTCACCTTGTTGCTCGCGTTCTTCGTGGTGATGTACGCGATGTCGTCCATCAACGAGGGCAAGTACCGCGTGCTGTCCGATTCGCTCGTGGCCGCATTTCGCGGCGCGCCGCGCACGATCGAGCCGATTCAAGTGGGCGAGAAGACGAAGGGTTCGGGCGCCGACATTCAAATGACGATCGTGCAGCAGGCGATGCTCGAAGGTCAGCCGCGCGACATGCTCGAGCCGCTGTTCGACTCGCCGATCGTGCGCGAGCGCTTCGGCCATGCGCCGAATCGCGCGCTCAATTCCGAAGCGATGCCGACCGGCGAGTTGGTGACGCTCGAAAGCGTGGCGCGCGAGGTCGAGCGCGCCATGGCCGGACTGATCGAAGAGGATCTCATCGTCGTGCGGCGCCAGAGCTCCTGGGTGGAGGTGGAGATCCGCACCGACATCCTGTTCCCGAGCGGCGTAGCGACGCTGTCGCCGAGTGCCGAGAAGATTCTCGAACAGCTGGCCGCCGTGCTGGCACCGTTCCCGAATCCGATCCGCGTGGAAGGCCACACCGACAACGTGCCGATCAACACGGTGGCGTTTCCGTCGAATTGGGAGCTCTCGGCGGCGCGTGCAGCGAGCGTCGTGCATCTCTTCATGAAGCAGGGGCTTGCTCCGCAGCGTCTCGCAGTCATCGGCTTGGGCGAATATCGCCCGGTGCAGTCGAACGCCACGCCGGAAGGCCGCAACGCGAATCGGCGTGTGGTGCTGGTGATCCTGAGCGGCGACGGGCTGCCCGAAGGCGATTACGGTCAGCGCCGTCTGGCGCCGCCGCCGGAAGCGCTCACCGAGCGCGCGCCGGTTGCCGAGCCTGCAGTCGGGCTGGCAGGCCCCGTCAAAGCAGCACCCTGATTCTTTGCGCCTCGGCCGGCGCAACCATCTCTTTGCCGACTTGCGAAGTGCCGGCAGACGTTTGGCACGCCTCGTGCTTGATTCCCTGTAGAACCCTCGCGCGCGCGCCAGAAAGTTGACGCAGCGAATGTGACGAGGGTCACAGGAGTCGCTATGTTCGAGATTCTGCCCAATCCTTCGCTCGAGCTCGTGTTGATCGCGGGACGTGCGGTGATGCTGATCGGCGCGTTCTGGATCTTTGCGTTGGCCTTCATTCGCTGGCGGCGCGCGGACGAGCGCAATACCGAACGGCTGCACGCACAGCTCGAACGTACGTTCGAGGAAGTGCGCAGTCTCCACGAGACCATCGCCGTGATGAAGGCGCGCCTTGAAGCCTTGAACGAACGCGTCGAAGTCGATGCGCGGCTCGCACCGGCCGGTCCGGTCAGCGCGCAGCGCGGCTACGACCTGGCGCAGCGGCTCGCGAAGAACGGCTCGGACATCGAGGATCTCATGGCGAGCTGCGGAGTGACGCGCCATGAGGCCGAGCTCTTGCTGCGTCTACATGGCGGCAAGCAGCGCGACGGCGAGGCGAGCTGGACGAATCGCGATGCGCCTGCAGCCGCGAGCCCATCGCCAAGCTGGTCGATGCCGGCGCAGCCGACGCCACCGCCTGCCGCTACGGGCAGAAAACGCGGGTCGTTATTGAGTGTGGTGGGATAGCTAGGCCGTTGGCTCTGGTGCTTTGGCCCTGGGTGCTGGGCCAGAGATTTCCTTGGCGTGAGCGTCCTTCCTGCCGATGCGGAGCGAAGGCCTTCGTGCCGCAAGCCCTCGGTCAAGTCACCGCTTGCCGCTGACCATCCACGCGAACGCCAACACATGCGCAATGGCGACGTAGAGCTCGCGGGGAATTTCCTGATGCAGCTCGACCCGGGCTAGTGCCGTTGCGAGGGCGGTGTTCTCCTGCAGCGGTACGCGATGCTCGCGCGCTTTCTCGATGATGCGCTCGGCGAGCTCGCCGCGACCCTTCGCAATGACGCGCGGGGCACCGCGACGGTTGTAGTGCAGGGCGACTGCCAGTGCCTGACGTCGTTCGCTCATGCGCGCACATCCAACAAACGGGCAGGGCGCAGACCGTGTTCGCCGGCCGGCATGCCATGAAGACAGACGATTCGATCGATCTCGAGCCCGGCTTCGCGCAGCATCGCTTCGAGCTCGTGCGAGCGTGCGGACAGTGCCTCGACGATACCTGCCGATTCGGCACGCAGCTGCACGCCGACGCGCCGGCCGCGCAGCGTGACGCGCGCATGCAAGGCGCCGACGGCGCCGAGATCGAGCGCGGCTTCGACGGACCACGCGCGCTGTGCGTCGCGTTCGCCGCGCGCAGCTTCTTCGTCTTGCGCGATGCGCAGACGCAGCACGCTCGCGCGATCGTCGTGCCGAATCGGCAGCTCGATGAGGAGCGCGGGCGGTGCCTCCGCGCCGCTGTTGGCGAGCTGAACCGTCGTCAAACGTGCGAGCGCACCTTCGGTCTGCCGCGACAACTCATGCAGTTGTTCGGCGGGCGCATCGAGCAGCGCAAGCGTCGCCGGTGCGCCGTTGAGCGCCTGCAGCGGGCCGTGCTGCGTGGGAAGCGGCGCGTGGCCTGCGATGTCCGAGCGCGCAGCGCTGCCGCGTGCGCCGGCATCCTGCAGCGCGCGGTGCAGGCCGAGCAGCAAGGCTTTGAGATCGTTGGCAGGCGCATCCGACATGCGGCTCGTCTGCGCGCCGAGATTCGCTTCGAAGAAAGTGCCCGAACGATGCACGGCCTGTTCGAGCGCATCGGGATCGGTGAGCGAAGCCGCTTGCGGAAGCGCTTGCCACAAACGCGCCGCGGCCGCGAGCACCGGGCGCGGCAACGCGTCCGTGGCGCCCTTGCCGCGCGCGAGCCACGCGAGATTGGCGAGCAGCAGCGCAGGGCTTTCCTGTTTCGGAAGGAATCGTCGCAGCGCTTCGGCCGTCGCTTGCGCTTCGTCGGCTTCAGGTGCCTCGACGGACAACGTTTCCAGCGCGAGCACGGGATGCGTGCGCAACACGCGCACTTGCAAGCGCTCGCCGTGTGCCGGTCCGTGTTCGTCGCCCGAGGCGATGCGGGCGGGATAGCGCTGGCCCGCGAGCTCGAGCCAGAGCTCGCCGGTGCTCGCATTGCGGATGGCGAGCGCCGGCAATACGGCGCCGATGCGCCACTCGGCCAGCAGGCTCGGGCGCAGATGGGTCGGCGTCGTGCCGCGAATGCTCTCCAAATCAAGTCGCATGTCGAATCGAGCCAGCGCGGCCCCGTGTGACGTGTATCACGGCAATTTAACGGCAGCGCTCGGCAGGGCTTGAGTGAATGCAGCGCGCGACGATGCAGAGTGAGAAACCTTCGGCGGCCCGCGTCGCCGTCCGCGCCGCTTTGGCGGGAAGCCTGCGGGTTTCCCTCATGGGGCGATTGCCATAACGCGACGCAGCTCTCATCAAGCGGCTAGGGCAGATGCCGATATGTAAGCAGGAATCTGTGAAATCGTGCCCGCGAGGAGCGAGCACCGCCATGAAGACGACGAAACGCAAGTCCAAATCGACAGAGACGACGCCGGCGGCTGAGGCAGGTGCGCCGGCGGGCGGCGTGCCGCAGGACGCATCTTCGGGACGCGTCATCGCGCTGTCGAGTCACTGCACGATCAAGGACGCTGCGGCGCTCAAGCAGGAGCTGTGCAAAGTTGCGCAGGCGACCGACGAGGTCGTCGTCGATATCGGTGCCGTCGAGCGGGTCGATACCACCACGATCCAGCTCCTGAGTGCTTTCGTACGCGATCGTCAACGTCGCGCTCAGAAGGTGACGTGGTGCGGCGTATCCCAGGCATGGGACGAGGCAGTGCGTCTGCTGGGCGCCGGCGAGATTCTCGGCTACGGCGCGCAGGGGGCTAGCTCGTGACGCGCATTCTCGCAGTCGATGACTCGCCGTCGATGCGGGATATGGTCCGCATTGCGCTCACGAGCGCCGGTTTCGAAGTCGTGCAGGCGACCGACGGCGAAGAAGCGCTGCGGCTGGCGCGCGCGGAAGCGTTCGACCTCGTGCTCGCCGACGTGAACATGCCGAACATGGACGGCATCGCGCTCATTCGCGCGCTGCGCGCAGAAGATGCCTATCGCCACACCCCGATTCTGATGTTGACGACGGATGGATCCGCCGAACGCAAGCGGGAGGGAAAAGAAGCAGGTGCGACTGGGTGGATCGTCAAACCGTTCGATCCGGCTCAGCTCGTCGCCACGATGCTGCGGGTACTGAGATAAGTCATGGCGCTCGATCTTGCTCAATTCCACGACGCGTTCTTCGACGAGAGCTATGAAGCGCTCGATACGATGGAAGCGGCGCTTCTCAAGCTCAACGTCGGCGCGCCCGATCCGGAGCTGATCAATACCATTTTCCGTGTCGCCCATTCGATCAAGGGCGGCAGCGCGACTTTCGGATTCACCGAGGTCGCTTCGTTCACGCACACCTGCGAGACGCTGCTCGATGAGCTGCGCGGCAATCGCATGCAGGTGACGCAGCACATCTCGAACCTCTTGCTCAAGTCCGTCGACGTGATGCGCGAGATGCTGCGTTGCGTGCAGCACAAGGAGCCGATCGATGCGCAGCGCGTCGCCGATCTGCAGTTCGATCTCGAGCTGACCATCGCACAGAACGATGCGGCGGCCTCGTCGCCGGCAGCGGCGCCGGCGCCCGCAGCGGCAGAAGCGCCTGCGCAGCCGGCGGTGCAGGGCATGGCGCATCGCTGGCGCATTCGTTTCAAGCCGCGGCCGCAGCTGCTCGCGCACGGCAACGATCCGCTGCGCATGCTGCGCGAGCTGAGCGAGCTCGGCGTGCTCGAGGTCAAGCTCGATGCCGCCAAGCTGCCCGAGCTCGAGCAGCTCGATGCGGAAAGCTGCTACTTCGCATGGGACATCACGCTCGAGAGCGACGCCGGCCGCGACGTGATCGAGCAGGTCTTCGATTGGGCCGAGGGCGACTGCGAGCTCGAGATCACCGACGAACGCGCGGCACCGGCCGAGTCGGGCTCGACCGAACCCGGCACGACGGCCGCTCAACCTGAGCCAGCCGCCGCCGCGAGCGCGCCGGCTGCGCCAGCCAAGGCCGAAGCGCCCGCACCGAGCCCAGCGCCGAAGCCCGCGGAAGCACCCAAGGTCGTGCACGAACACGACAGCCCGAAGCACGGCTTGGGCGACGGCAGCTCGATTCGCGTGAGCACCGAGAAGATCGACGAGCTCATGAACACCGTCGGCGAGCTCGTGATCACGCAATCGATGCTGAGCCAGCTCAGCACGAAGGTGACGGGCCCGGTGGCCGAGCAGCTGCGCTCGGGACTCGCGCAGCTCGAGCGCAACATGCGCGAGCTGCAAGAGAGCGTGATGCGCGTGCGCATGCTGCCCATCAGCTTCGTGTTCAGCCGCTTCCCGCGCATGGTGCGCGATCTCAGCCAGCGTCTGAAGAAACAAGTCGAGCTGAAGGTCACGGGCGAGCAGACCGAGCTCGACAAGACGGTGCTCGAGAAGATCGGCGATCCGCTCGTGCATCTGGTGCGCAACAGCGTCGACCACGGCATCGAGCTGCCGGAGGTGCGTTTGGCCGCGGGCAAGCCGGCGACCGGTACGGTGTCGCTCGAGGCCTATCACAAGGGCGGGAACATCACGATCGAAGTCGGCGACGACGGCGGCGGCCTCGACAAGGACAAGATCCTGGCGAAGGCGCGTGCGCGCGGCCTCGTCGGTCCGAACGATCAGCTCACCGACGAGCAGATCTACGACCTCATCTTTGTCGCGGGCTTCTCGACGGCCGAGCAGGCGACCGATATCTCGGGGCGCGGCGTCGGCATGGACGTCGTCCGCCGCAACATCAAGGAATTGGGCGGCACGATCGAGGTGCGCTCGCAGCGCGGCAAGGGCTCGCGCTTCATCATCACGCTGCCGTTGACGCTCGCGATCGTCGACGGTCAGTCGGTGGTGGTCGGCACCGAGACGTACATCGTGCCGCTCGTCACCATCATCGAGTCCCTGCAGCTCAAGCCGGCCATGGTCAATCGCGTGGCCGGTCAGGGCGAGGTGTTCTGGTTCCGCGAGCAGTACGTGCCGATCGTGCGCCTGCACGAGGTGTTCGGCGTGCGCCCGCGTTCCACGCACCTGCATGAGGGGCTGATCATGGTCGTCGAAGGCGACGGCAAGCGCGTCGGCCTGTTCGTCGACGACCTGCTCGGTCAGCAGCAAGTGGTCATCAAGTCGCTCGAAACCAATTTCCGCCGCGTGGAGGGCGTGTCGGGAGCAACGATTCTCGGAGACGGTTCGGTTGCATTGATTCTCGACGTTCCAGGGCTGATTCGCGTCGCTTCGCAGCGGGCGGCCGCCTGAGTACGCGTGACGTTTCGATAACTCAAACAAGGCACAGCTATGAAAACGTTCAACATGAGCATCAAAGCGAAGCTGTTCACGACTCTCGCCGTGAGCGGCATCGTGATGATCGTCGTGGGCGCACTCGGCCTGTCGGGCACGAAGTCGAGCAACGCGCACCTCGATGCCATTTTCTCCAATCGGTTCATGCCGACAGGGTGGGTCGGTACGATCGAATCGCATGCACGCGAGTTGATCGAGCAAGCCGAGGATCTCGTCATTCGTCAGGATGCGAGCTCGGCGCGCGGCGCGCTCAATACGCTGAACGAGCGCAGCGTCGAGATGAAGGAGCTCACGCGCAAGCTCGAGGCGACCGAGCTGACCGACAAGGAGCGCGCGCTCGTCGACGCCTTCACCGAGCATCAGCAGACGGTGCTGGCGGCGGTGAGCGAGGCGGTTCGTGCCGCCGAGGCCGGCGCGTTCGATACAGCGGAGAAGGCGCTCATCGAGAAGGCGCGGCCGAGCTACGAGAAAATGAACAGCACGGGCGATGCACTGCTTGCCATGCAGATCGACGTCGCGCAGGAGATGCGTGCGGCGGCCGAAGGCGCCTTCAAGCGTAATCGTATGCTGATCATCGGCGCGATCGTGCTCGGCATCGGCTTTGCCTCCGCGCTGCTCACGTTGCTGATTCGCTCGATCATGAGCACGCTGAATGCGGCGGTGAACATCGCCGAGCGGATCGCTAGCGGCGATCTCGGCAACGAGGTGCGCGTCGAATCGAACGACGAGCTCGGCCATCTGCTCAACTCGCTGCGCCGCATGGATCAGAAGCTCGTCGAGATCGTGGCGAGCGTGCGCGACAGCGCCGATGCGGTGGGCACGGCGGCGCGTCAGCTCTCGCGCGGCAACGACGACCTCTCGCAGCGCACGCAGGAGCAGGCCGCGGCGCTCGAGGAAACCGCTTCGAGCATGGAGCAGATGACCGCGACCGTGAAGCAGAACGCGGACAACGCGCGTCAGGCCAATCAGCTTGCGGTCGGTGCGCGCGAACAGGCGGAGAAGGGCGGCGCCGTGGTGCATCGCGCGATCAGCGCGATGGGCGAGATCAACGCCGCGAGCCGCAAGATCGCCGACATCATCAGCGTCATCGACGAGATCGCCTTCCAGACCAATCTGCTCGCACTCAACGCCGCGGTGGAAGCGGCGCGCGCCGGCGAACAGGGCCGCGGCTTCGCGGTGGTGGCGACGGAAGTGCGCAACCTCGCGCAGCGTAGCGCGAGCGCGGCGAAGGAGATCAAGGATCTCATCAACGACTCGGTCGAGAAGGTCAAGGTCGGCTCGGAGCTCGTCGACGAGTCGGGCAAGACGCTGGCCGAGATCATGGAGAGCGTCAAGAAGGTCACCGACATCGTGGCCGAGATCGCCGCGGCGAGCGAAGAGCAGTCGGCCGGCATCGAGCAGGTCAACAACGCCGTGGCCCAGATGGACAACGTGACGCAGCAGAACGCCGCGTTGGTCGAGGAGGCCTCGGCCGCGAGCAAGGCGATGGAGCAGCAGTCGGCGAAGCTCGTGTCGCAGATCGGCTATTTCCGCACGACGCATGGCCGCGCCATCGCGCGCGAGGTCGTCGCGACGAACGTCGAAGAGCGGCCGGCTGTGGTACGCCCGAGCGTTCAGAAGCCCGTCCGTGCGACCACGCCGCGATCGGCAGCGATGCCGGCGGCACCGCGCAGCACGCCGGCGCCGCTCGCACACGCCAGCGGGGACGACAGTGTTTGGCAAGAGTTTTGAGAGATGACGAAGGACGGTCACGGGGCGCAGTCGCAAGAGTGCGCCCCGCGGCTCTGACTCACCCCACAGCGCAGGTTCACCACGATGACTACGATCAATGCCTCGGCCCAAGACGCAGCCGCTTCCCGATCCAACCAGGTCCTCACGTTCACCTTGGGCGACGAGACCTACGGGGTCGATATTCTGCGCGTGCAGGAAATTCGCGGCTGGTCCCCGGTGACGCGCATTCCGCAGACGCCGCCGCACGTGCTCGGCGTGCTGAATCTGCGCGGCTCGATCGTGCCGATCGTCGATCTGCGTATGCGCTTCAATCTCGAGCGCGCCGAGTACACGCCGCTCACGGTCATCATCGTCCTGTCGATCGAATCGGCGCACGGGCGTCGCGACATCGGCCTCGTCGTCGACGGCGTATCGGATGTGATCGACGTGAAGCACGATGAGGTCAAGCCTGCGCCGGAGCTCGGCGAGCAGGTCAGCACCGAGTTCATCGAGGGCCTGACGTCCGTGTCGGGGCGCATGGTGATGCTGCTCGATATCGACAAGCTCGTCGGCGGCGACATTGCCGACGTCGCGGCGCTGCCTGCCGCGGCCAACGCATGAGGTTGAAGGCGCGCCGAGAAGCAAGTCGCTGAGCGCCGCTTCATCTCTTTCTGCGGCGCGCGCCGTCCTGCAAAGCCATCATGTCCAACAGCTCGACTGCTCGGTCGTCTGCACACGAAGCCGACGGATCACCCGTGCTGCGGGATCCGGAGTTCGACTTCATCCGGCACGTGGTGAGCGAGAACGCAGGCATCGTGCTCGGCCCGAACAAGCGTCAGCTCGTGCAAAGCCGCGTCGCGCGCCGCATGCGCGAGCTCGGCATCGCTTCGTACGAGGCGTATTGCGAGCACGTGCGCGAGTCGGGGCCGGAGGAGCTCGTCGGTCTGATCAACGCGCTCACCACGAACGTCACTTCGTTCTTTCGCGAGAACCATCATTTCGAGGCGCTCGCCGGCTACATGCTGCCCGAGGCGATGCAGCGCAACTCTGCGACGCGCCGTCTGCGGATCTGGTCGGCGGGCTGTTCGACCGGCGAAGAGGCGTACTGCATCGCCATGGTGGCGAGCGAAGTGGTGCCGACGATGCCGCGCTGGGATCTCAAGATCCTCGCGACCGACATCGACAGTAACGTCATCGCGGAAGCCGAGCGCGGCGTCTATCCGCTCGAACGCGTCGCCACGATTCCGGAAGCGCGGCTCAAGCGTTTCTTCCGGCGCGGCACCGGCAGCGAAGAGGGCAATGTCCGCATTCGTCCCGAGGTCGCGCAGCTCGTGACATTCCGGCCGCTCAATCTCATGCAGGAGTGGCCGATGCGCGGACCGTTCGACGTGATCTTCTGCCGCAACGTCATGATCTATTTCGATCAGCGCACGCGCGAGCGGCTCATCGAGCGTTTCGCGCGGATCCTCGCGCCGGGCGGCTATCTCTGCATCGGGCACGCGGAATCGATTCACGGCAGCTCGACGCCGTTCAAATCGGTCGGCAAGACGATCTATCGACGCACGGGAGACATGCGTGCTGGCTGAGCGAGCCCAATTACCGCCGGCGCTGCCCGGGTTCGAAGGGATTCGCCGCTATCGCGACCAGAGCGGCAAAGTCGTCGTCAAGCTGCTGCCGGGCGATTACTACGTCACCCGCGGCGACGAGGTGCTCGACACGATCCTCGGCTCGTGCGTGGCGGCGTGCATTCGCAATCCGAAGCTGCGCATCGGCGGCATGAATCACTTCATGCTGCCGCGCCCGAGCGCGCACGGCAACGATGCGTGGGAAAAGGTCGCCGGACGCGCCACGCGCTACGGCAGCGCCTCGATGGAGCAGCTCATCAACGGGATCCTGCGCGCGGGCGGCACGCGAGCGGATCTGGAGGTCAAGATCTTCGGCGGCGGGCGCGTGTTGTCGAGCATGTCCGACATCGGCAGCCGCAATGTCAGCTTCGTCCGCGAGTATCTGAAGCAAGAAGGTTTGAAGGTCGTCTCGGAAGACGTCGGCACGATCTATCCGCGTCACGTGCAGTACTTTCCGATGACCGGCCGTGTGCGTGTCCGCTACCTCAAGCCGCGCGCCGATGTCGTCACGCAAGAGCAGAAGTTCTTGAAGCGCATCGAGCAGGCACCGGTGGCGGGCGAGATCGATTTGTTCTGATTCATTGGTGGCGAGGTGGCGCAGAGACGAGATAGGTAAGCGACAAGCGCTGACGCAACGAAGCGAGAGGACTTACCGGAACGATCGCGAGCATCGTGGCGGTATCGTCCCATCGCACATCGTTCGTCGCCGACCGATTCGTCGTCCCGCCTCGTCGGCCCAGAGGTCGCAATGGCTATCAAAGTGCTCATCGTCGATGATTCCGCGCTGGTGCGTAAGCTCTTGATGGAGATGCTCTCGCGCGATCGCGACATTCAGGTGGTCGGCACGGCGTCCGATCCGTACGTTGCCCGCGAGAAGATCAAGCAGCTCAATCCGCACGTGATCACGCTCGATGTCGAGATGCCGCGGATGGACGGGCTCACCTTTCTCGAGAACCTCATGCGTCTGCGGCCCATGCCGGTGGTCATGGTGTCCTCGCTGACGCAGCGCGGCGCCGATGTCACGCTGCGGGCGCTCGAGCTCGGCGCGGTGGATTTCGTGGCGAAGCCGCGCATCGACGTTGCCGGTACGTTGGTCGAATACGCGGATGAGCTGATCGCCAAGGTCAAGGCGGCCGCCGGAGCGCGAGTGAGCACCCGGCTCGGCTTGACGCGCGCACCGAATCTCCAAGTCGATCCGCGCCGCACGGCGGATGCGATCTTGCCGGCCACCGCGACGCGTCCGCGCGTGCTGTACACGACCGATCGCATCGTCGCGATCGGCGCTTCGACCGGCGGCACCGAGGCCATTCGCGAAGTGCTGCAGGCGCTGCCTGCGGATGCGCCGGCCATCGTCATTTCGCAGCACATTCCGGCGGCGTTCAGCCGCCCGTTTGCCGAGCGCATGAATCAGTGCTCGGCGATGTCGGTATGCGAGGCGCAGGATGGTCAGCACATCCTGCCGGGACACGTGTACATCGCGCCGGGCGACCGGCACTTGATCATCGAACGCGACGGCGCGCGCTATCGATGCCGGCTGAGCGACGGTCCGCACGTCAATCGTCACCGGCCGAGCGTCGATGTGATGTTCCGCTCGGTCGCGCAGAACGTCGGACCCAATGCGACCGGCGTGCTGCTCACGGGAATGGGCGATGACGGTGCGCGCGGCTTGCTCGAGATGCTGGAGGCGGGGGCGCACACGATCGCGCAGGACGAGGCGAGCAGCGTCGTTTGGGGCATGCCGGGTACGGCGGTACGGCTGGGCGCCGCTCAGCAAGTCTTGCCGCTGCACCGCATCGCGGAAGCCATCCTGCATCTGGCGGCGGAACGTGCCGGCCACCTTGCCGCGAACGGCTGAGGACCGTCGGCGCGGCCGCGCCGCACATCTTCATATCAGAAGTGATAACCGCGCCGTATCGCAGCGCGAGTCGCGTGTGTACGCTGCTATGCAGCAAGGAGGGTGGCAGCTGCGTCTGCCGTGTAGGTACGGAGATTCGTTGATCCGCTTCAGCCTTCATTCTTGCATGCCGATAACCTGATCATGATCGCAGATAACACAGCTCAAGATAGCCTCGCGACGACTGTCCCGTCCGCTACCTCGAGCGCGTTCGCCTTCGTCGCGGAGCTTGCTCAGGAAGTCTCGCGCGGGCGGGTGGAATTGCCGTCGTTCCCGGATGTCGCCCTGCGCGTGCGCAAGGTGCTCGCCGACGAGCATGTATCGAACGAACAGATCGCGCGCGTCGTCGGCTCCGATGCCGGGCTCGCCGCCCGGGTGTTCGCGCTCGCCAACTCGGCGGCGCTCAATCGCAGCGGCCGCACGATCACGGACTTGAAAACCGCCGTGAACCGCATCGGCCACAACAACGTGCGCACCGCCGCGGTGTCGTACGCGATCGCGCAGCTGCGGCGCGCAGCGGAGCTGCAGCACATCGCAAAGGAGCTGGAGGCGCTCTGGCAGGAGGCGACCCTCGTCGCGGCGCTTGCCTACGCCATCGGTTCGCGCGCGCCCGACGTCAGCGCCGACGAGTGCATGCTCGCCGGGCTTCTGCACAACGTCGGCAAGATCTATATCCTGGCACGCGCCAACCGCCATTCCGGCTTGTTCGAAGATCCGGCGGCACTTGGGCAGGTGATGCGCGACTGGCACGCGAACGTCGGTAAGGCGATCGTCGAGAACTGGGGTTTCCCGGAGCACATTGCCGAGGCGGTCGGCGAGCACGAGAACATCGACCGGCATGCCGGTCAGCCGGACGTCACCGACGTGCTGACGGTGGCGGTCATGATGTCGAGCTTCGTCGGTCAGGAAACCGATCTCGAGCTCAACATGCAGGGCGTCAAGGCGTTCTGGCGGCTCGATCTCGACAACGCCAAGTGCGTCTACATCATGCGCGACTGCAAGGAAGAGATCGCGCTGCTGCGCTCGGCGCTCGGCGACTGAGCGTGCTCATGCGACGCGCACCGTCGGCAGCCGCGTCGGTGCGCGTCCTTCGACCTGCCGGCCGCCGACGCGCCGTTTCGCTGCGGCTCTTCCCGTTGGTTTGGGGGTTTCCCTCATTGCGCGCTACAGCGTCGGAGTAGGAACGTTCCGTGAGTGCCGTACGTACCGTTGGCACGGACGCCTCCCACCCTTCATCGTGCCATCGGAATTAGCTGCATGCCCGGAACGATTCTCGTCGCCGAAGATGATCCCGAAGCACGCGAGCTGCTGAGGCTCGTGCTCGGCCCGGGCTACCACGTGCTCGCGGCGGCCGACGGCGTCGAAGCCTACGAGATGCTGCGCCGTGAGCGGCCCGATCTGCTGATCACCGACATCGTCATGCCGCGCATGGACGGCTACGAGCTCGTCCGCAAGGTGCGCGAGCAACAAAGCACGGCCGACCTTCCCGTTATCTTCTGTTCGGCCTCTTATCACGAACGCGAAGTGCGCGAGATGGCGCGCGAGCTGGGCGTCGTGAGCACCTTGGCCAAGCCGTACGATCACGATTTGGTGAGGAGCATCGTGGCCGATGCGCTCGCAGCGCGCTTGCCGACCGCATCGTGCGAGACGGACGTTACCGATGCCGACGCGGCGCGATGCCTGCACGAAGCGCAGGAGCGCTTGAACGCGATGGTGGCGTTCAGTCGCCGGCTGTTCGCCGAGGCCGACGTGTCGGGTATTGCCGCCTGTGCGAGCGGCGCCGCCCGCGAAATTCTGTTCGCGCAATGCGCGCAAGTGTTCCTCGGCGAGGATGCGACCCCGGAGCTTGCGACCGCGAGCGGTATCGAAGAGAGCGAGCTTGCCGCCGTATTGGCCTCGCCGTTGTACGCCGAGCTGCGCGCGCGTATCGAGCAGGGCCAAGAGCCCGTGTATCCGGAATCGCCGCGCGATACGTCGTCCGAACGCGGCCAGCTCACATCGTTGCTCGGCGTGCCGATCGCATCGGCCACGCGCCGCTACGGCTATCTCTGCGTCGTCAATCGCATCGGGTTACGTGCGTTCACGGCGGAGGATGTCGGCATTGCGCGCGCGATCGCGGCGCAGGTGGCCATGGCCTACGAGAACGCGACGCGTTGTCACGCGCTGCAAGCGGAAATCGCGCGCCGCTCGGCGATGGAGGAGCAGGTGCGCCGCCTCAATCGCGAGCTCGAGGCGCGCGTGCGCGAGCACACCGCCGAGCTCGAATGTGCGAATCGCGAGCTCGAGACGTTTGCCTATTCGGTCGCGCACGATCTGCGCGCGCCGCTGCGCTCGATCGATGCGCAGGTGCAGCTCTTGTGCGCGGGCGGCATGGGCGCACTGCCGCGTCCGGTGGTGGTGCAGCTCGAACAGATTCGCCGCGGCGCCGAACACATGAGCGCGCTGATCGATGGGCTGCTCGCGATCTCGCGCGTGCGTCACGCGGAGATGAGCAAGCAGCGCGTCGCGCTCGGCGATCTCGTGTCGCGGACGCTCACCATGCTCGCGAGCGAAGTCGAGGAGCGGCCGATCGAGTGGCGCATTCATCCGCTGCCGACGGTCGAGTGCGACGAAGAGCTGATCCTGCAGGTCTTCGTCAATCTGATCCACAATGCGATCAAGTACACGCGTCCGCGCACGCAGCCCGTGATCGAGATCGGCTACGAGCGCGGCGAGCGCCCCAATGTCTACGTGCGCGACAACGGCGTCGGCTTCGACATGCGCTATGCCGCCAAACTCTTCGGCCCGTTCCAGCGCCTGCACCGGCAGGATGAGTTCGAGGGCACCGGAGTCGGGCTTGCGACCGTCAGCCGCATCGTCGAGCGGCACGGCGGGCAGGTCTGGGCCGAATCGACCCTCGGCGAAGGTGCCGTCTTTCACGTGATGCTGCCGGGCATGTGACCGGCGACGGGCCGGCGGACTGATCCGGCGGCTGCTGCCTCCGAGCGGCAAGCGGCGCCCGCGACCCGCAGGCTGCGCGCGCCCGTGGACTCCAAGGCCCAGACTGATTAGTCTCCCGGCCTCCGAACATCCCTAGACCCGCGATTTTCATGCAAGAACGTTACGATCCGGCCGCCGTGGAAGCGGCAGTGCAGGCGTTTTGGGCCGAGCGCCAGGCGTTTCGCGTCAGCGAAGATCCCGAGAAGCCGAAGTACTACTGTCTATCGATGTTCCCGTACCCGAGCGGTCGGTTGCACATGGGGCACGTGCGCAACTACACGATCGGCGACGTGATCACGCGCTTCATGCGCATGCAGGGGTACAACGTGCTGCAGCCGATGGGCTGGGACGCGTTCGGCCTGCCCGCCGAGAACGCGGCCATGCAGAACAACGTGCCGCCCGCGAAGTGGACGTACGACAACATCGCCTACATGAAGGGTCAGCTCCAGTCGCTCGGTTTCGCGATCGACTGGGAGCGCGAGGTCGCCACCTGCGATCCGAGCTACTACCGCTGGAATCAGTGGCTCTTCCTGCGGATGCTCGAGAAAGGCATCGCATATAAGAAGACCGGCGTCGTCAATTGGGATCCCATCGATCAGACCGTGCTCGCCAACGAGCAGGTGATCGACGGCAAGGGCTGGCGCACGGGCGCCGTCGTCGAGAAGCGCGAGATCCCGATGTACTACCTGCGCATCACGGCGTATGCGCAGGAGTTGCTCGATGCGCTCGATGAGCTGCCCGGCTGGCCCGAGCGCGTGCGCACGATGCAGGCGAACTGGATCGGTCGCAGCGAAGGCGTGCGCGTGAGCTTTCCGTACGAGCTCGACGGCGAACGTCGGCTCTTGAACGTGTTCACGACCCGCGCCGACACCTTGATGGGCGTGACCTTCTGTGCGGTGGCCGCCGAGCATCCGCTGGCGACGTACGCCGCGCGCAACAATCCGGAGCTCGCCGCATTCATCGAAGAGTGCAAGCGCGGCACCGCCATGGAAGCCGAGCTGGCGCTCATGGAGAAGAAGGGCATGCCGACCGGCCTGTTCGTGACGCATCCGATCACGGGTGCGCCGGTGCCGGTCTGGGTCGGCAACTACGTGCTCATGACGTACGGCGAGGGCGCCGTCATGGGCGTGCCCGCGCACGACGAGCGCGACTTTCATTTCGCCAAGAAGTACGGCCTGCCGATCGTGCAGGTGATCGACACCGGCAGCGGCAAGTGGAACGGCGTGCCCGAACAATGGGAGGCCTCGTTCGAAGAGCACGGCGTCTGCGTCAATTCCGGCAAGTACGACGGGCTCGACCATCAGCAAGCCGTGGATGCGATCGCGGCCGACCTGAAGGCGCAAGGGTTGGGCGAGAAGCAGGTGCAGTGGCGCCTGCGCGATTGGGCAATCTCGCGCCAGCGTTACTGGGGCTGCCCGATTCCGCTCATCCGCTGTCCGAAGTGCGGCGATGTGCCGGTGCCGGATGAAGATCTGCCCGTCGTGTTGCCGGAAGGTCTCGTGCCGGACGGCAGCGGCAATCCGCTCGCGAAGACGCCGTCGTTCCTCGAGTGCAAGTGTCCCAAGTGCGGCGGCGCGGCGCAGCGCGAAACCGACACGATGGACACGTTCGTCGATTCCTCGTGGTACTTCCTGCGCTTTGCGTGCGCCAACAACAACGAGGCGATGGTCGACGAGCGCGCCCGTTACTGGATGCCGGTCGATCAATACATCGGCGGCATCGAGCACGCGATCCTGCACCTCCTGTATGCGCGCTTCTGGACGCGCGTCATGCACCACCTCGGTCTCGTCCCCGTGCAGGAGCCGTTCAAGAACCTGCTGACGCAGGGCATGGTGCTCAACGACATCTATTCGCGTCGCACGCCCGACGGGCGCATCCGGTACTTCAATCCCGCCGATGTCGAAGTCCTCTACGACGCGAAAGGTGCGCGCATCGGCGCGCGGCTGAAGAGCGACGGACAGCCGGTCGACTGGGAAGGCATGCGCACGATGTCGAAGTCGAAGAACAACGGCGTCGATCCGCAGCAGCTCGTCACGCAGTACGGCGCCGACAGCGTGCGCTTGTTCATGATGTTTAAGGCGCCGCCGGAAGACACGCTCGAGTGGTCCGACGACGGCGTCGAGGGTGCGGCACGCTTCCTGCGCCGTCTGTGGCGCGTCGTGTACGAGCACGTTGCGGCGGGCGATCTGCCGTCGCAGGTTGCGCCCGATGCGCTCAGCGACGCGCAGCGTGCGCTGCGGCGTGCGGCGCATGCCACGCTCGCGAAGGTCACGGACGACATCGGGCGGCGGCGCGTCTTCAACACGGCGATCGCCGCCGTGATGGAGCTGATGAACACCTTGTCGAAGTTCGACGATCGCTCGCCGCAAGGGCGCGCGGTCGTGCACGAGACGCTCGAGCTGATCGTGCAGATGCTCTCGCCGATCGTGCCCCACGTGTGCCAGGCGCTGTGGGAAGCGCTTGGACATGCCAACGATCCGCTGATCGATCGGCGCTGGCCGCAGCCGGATCCCGCGGCGCTTGTGCAGGACGTCATAGACGTCGTTGTCCAGGTCAACGGTAAGCTGCGCGGACGCGTACGCGTGGCCGCCGATGCGGACGAAGAAACGGTCCGCACCGCGGCGCTCGCGGACCCGAACGTGCAGAAGTGGACCGAGGGCAAGCCGATCCGCAAGGTCATTGTGGTCAAGGGCAAACTCGTCAACGTCGTCGTCTGAGCGCAAGACTCGTGCTCGAGCGAGCCGCGCTCGGCGCGGCCCGCTCAGGGTTTGTCCCATGCCTTCCCCACGGCGCAGCTGATACTCGTTCGCGGAGCGAGGATGCACACTGCGTGCACCTGATGCCTACGGTTCGCGTGCGCGTGCCTCGAGAGGAGAGGGAAGATGGAGGCAGAAGCGATTGCTACTCGGATGTCGGTGCTGACGCGCGCACTGCCGTTGCGCATTCTGCTCGTCGACGCCGATCCGCGCGAACGCGACTCGTTGGCGGAACGCTTGAGCACGGCCGGATTCGAGGTGCAGATCGCGGCGCACGGCGCCGCGGCGCTCGATCTGCTCGCACGGCGTTGGTGTCCGATCGTCATTGCCGATTGGCAGATGCCCGAGATGGACGGGCTTTCGCTCGCGAAGGCGATCCGTGCCGATCGTCGCGATACGTACATCATCCTCACGACCGCACGTAGCCGACCGGTCGATTGCGCGCGTGCCTACGCCGCCGGCGTCGATGATTTCCTCACGAAGGACGTTTCCGAAACCGACCTCTTTGCGCGCATCAACGCCGCGTACACGACGTTGGCGTTGCGCCGTTCGCTCGAGGAGGCGCGGGCGGCACTTGCGCTCTTCAATGGCGCGCACAGCGAGTCCGGTGCAGGGGCGATGCGTGAGCTCTACGCCAAGCTCGAATCCGAGATCGCCCGTGCGGAGCGCTACGGCCGAACGCTCTGCGTGATCACCGTCGGCATCGGTCCTGCAACCGACAGCGCCGAGCACGATCCGGAGCTGCTCGTGCGCATCGTGCGTGCGCTGAGCAGCGTGAGGCGCGCGCACGTCGACACCGTCTGGCGTATCGCGACGGACCGCGGCGCTGCGTTCGCCGTGATTCTGCCGGAGGCGAGCATTGCCGACGGTCAGGTCATCAAGGATCGGCTTCTGGGCGCGCTGCGTCGGATGCTCACGGCGACGCAAGCCGCTTCGGTCAGCTGCGGCCTTGCGGCAATCGAACGGGGCAGCGCGAACGGTGTGGCGCCGGTTGTGCTTCTCGATGTGGCCGAGCGTTGCCGCCGCTGTGCCGGCCGCATCGGCGGCGAGCAGCTCGAAACGGTGAAGCACAGCGTGGCCGGTCACGTGGCGATCGCCTGCCGCCAGGGGTATGCGATCGAGGGCAGCTGTCCGCTGCAGGCAGGCGAACGCGCAGCTTGAGTCTGCGAGCGGTCCGCCCCAGCGAGATTTCAGTACAAGCCTACGTGTGCGCAGTAGAATGGCGCACATGGCCGTACGCATCTTCTTCCGTCTGTCTCTTCTCGTGTTTGCGACGACGCTCGGCGCCTGCGGCTGGCACCTGCAAGGCCGCGTGCAGCTGCCTGCCGTCATGGCGGTCACGTACGTCGACAGCCAGGATCGCTATACGGATTTCGATCGGGCGTTGCGCGAAAGCCTGCGTGCCGCCGGCGCGCAGCTGGCGAAGGACAGGCGCGATGCGACCGCAATCGTGCGCATTCACGAGGATCGCAGCGGTCAGCGCGTGCTGACCGTCTCGGCGCGCAACACACCGGCGGAGTACGAGGTGTTCTACGTGATCGAGTACTCCGTCTCCAATCAAAGCGGCCAGCTCATCGAGCCGCAACGCATCGAGCTCACGCGCGATTACAGCTACGACACGAGTGCCGTGCTCGCCAAGCAGAAGGAACAGGCGATCCTGCGCGAGGCGCTCGCGCGCGATTTGGCGGCGCTGGTGGTGCGGCGCTTGAGCGCGCTCTGAGGCATCTGCCGTGAGCGCGGCGAACCCGCTCGACATCGAGCCGCCCGTACACGTCGACGGCGACGTATTGCGTGCGCGCGATCTGCCGAGCGCCGCTCTGCATGATCTGCTTGCGAAGTATGGGCTGCGCGGTTGCGAGCAACCGCTCGGCGAGCCGATCGTCGGCTCTTGCTGGGGCGACTGCGAAGCGGGCTTGGTGCGCGACTGCGTTTACTGGCGCGCCGATACGCCGATCCATTCGATCCTGCACGAAACCGCGCACGTCGTGTGTATGGACGCCGAGCGCCGTCGGACGCTCGAGCGCGATGCCGGCGGCGATTTTGCCGAAGAGGATGCCGTCTGCTACTTGCAGATCCTGCTCGCCGACGAGCTCGAAGGCGTCGGTCGTGCCCGCATGTGGCGCGACATGGACGCATGGGGCTACACGTTCCGATTGGGATCGGCGCACGCGTGGTTCGAGCACGATGCGGCCGACGCGCGCGCGTGGCTCATCGCGCACGGGCTCATCGATGCGCAGGAGGCTGTCACTTGGCGCTTGCGGACCTGACGCGGAAGCGATCGGTTGCGCTCACGAGCTCGTGAACGATGCCCGGCTCGAAGCCGGAGTGGCCCGCATCGGGCACGATGCGGAAATCCGCTTCCGGCCAGGCTCGATGGAGCGCCCACGCCGTTTGCATCGGACAGACCACATCGTAGCGTCCCTGCACGATCACCGCGGGGATCTGGCGAATGCGCTCCACGTCTCGCAGCAGCTGATCTTCTCGCTCGAAGAAGCCCTTGTTGACGAAGTAATGGCATTCGATGCGTGCCACGGCGATCGCGAAGTCTTCGTCGCCCCACTGCTGCACGTGCTCTTCGTCGATATAGAGATGGCTGGTGGCCGCTTCCCACATCGACCACGCGCGGGCCGCTGCGACGCGGATTGCGCGGTCGGGGCTGGTCAGGCGCGCATAGAACGCCCGAATGAGGTCGCCGCGCTCGTGCTCGGGAATGACAGAAATGTAGTCCTCCCAGCGATCGGGGAAGAGGGCGCTTGCGCCTTCCTGATAGAACCAGCGCAGCTCGAACGGGGTCAGCATGAAGATCCCGCGTAGCACGAGCTCGGTGACGCGCTCGGGATGCGTCTCGGCATAGGCGAGTGCCAGCGTCGAGCCCCACGAGCCGCCGAAGACGAGCCAACGTTCGATGCCGAGGTGCTCGCGCAGCTGCTCGATGTCGCTGACCAAGTGCCAGGTCGTATTGTCTTCGAGACTGGCATGCGGACGGCTGCGGCCGCAGCCGCGCTGATCGAACAGCACGATGCGGTAGGCGCTCGGATCGAAGAAGCAGCGGGCGCGCGGATTGCAGCCCGCACCGGGGCCGCCGTGCACGAACAGTGTTGGTTTGCCTTGCGGATTGCCGCATTCCTCGAAATAGATTTCGTGTACGGGCGAGACGCGCAGATAGCCCGTGCGATACGGCTCGATCGCTGGATACAACGTTCTGCGTTGCGAGCTCATGATCACTCCTTCACATGCGCGAAGTGGTGGGCAGCGAAGTGTCGAGAGCGCTCGAAACGAAGCGCCATCTCGTTGCCCAGCATCGGCGCGCGCTCACCTTATCACGTCGCGAACGCGCAGGTGTCGGCCGGACGTGCGCGCGATATGCACCGCGTGTGTAAAAGAAAGCGACAAGTGCGCAAGCGCGCATGGAGCGTTACGCTTGGTGGCGAAGGGTGTGTTTTCGCTTGAATACATAATGAAAACGTTCCTCTATCGTCTCGTGCTTCTCGTCGCCTGCGTCGGTACAGCGCCTGCCGCGTCGGCGGCCAAGCTCGGCTACGATCCGAGCGCCGATCCGTTCGAGCAATATCACGCAGCCATCGAGCGCGCCGAGCGCGAGGACAAGCTCGTGCTCATCATTGCCGGCGGCGATTGGTGCCGCTGGTGCCATGTGCTCGAGCGCTTCCTGGCGAGCGATCCGCAACTCGAGGAGCGCCTGAACGAAACCTTCGTCGTCATGAAGGTGTACGTCGGTTTCGACAACTACAACGATTTCTTCTTCTCGCAGCTGCCGCCGGCCAAGGGCGCGCCGCACTTCTGGATCGTCTCTCCGCAGAAGGAAATCCTGGCCTCGCAATCGACCGGCATGCTGGAGGCGAACAAGCAGGGCTACGACCGAGAGGCGTTCCTGGCGTTCATCGACGAGTGGGCGGCCAAGGTGCGCTCGGGCGCAACGCGCCGCGTCGCCGCGCTCTAACGCGCCCGGCGTTCCGGCGCGTGCAATGCGCGCTAGACTCCTGATCTGCGATCAGGAGACAACAGTGCCCGTTACGATCGAAAAGCTGCGCTGTGCGCTCGATGAGCGCGGCAGCGTCTTCGAACCGCTCGATGCCGTCGGGCTCAGCAGTCAGCGCAATGTGCACGTCGTGCTGACGGCGCCCGGACACGTGCGCGGCAATCATTTCCACCGCCTCGGGCGCGAGGTGAGCACCGTCGTCGGGCCGGCGCGCGTGAGCTATCGCAAGGACGGCCAGCTGACGGCGGTCGAGGTGCCGGCAGGGGAGGCGTGGCGATTCGAGTTTCCGCCCGGTGTGGTCCATGCATTCGAAAACACCGGCACGGCGCCGATGCTCATCGTTTCCTTCAACACGGTACCGCACGATCCGGCCCAGCCCGATACCGTTCGCGAAGTGATCGTTCCGCCGCCCCGCTGAGGCCTGTCTAACGCCTCGGAGCCCGTGCGCGGCTCCCGCAAACATCCCTGCTTCACAGGGCCCGAGTTGCGCGGCATCTGCTCGACGCTGCAGACTTCGCCTCATGCGCGCCCATGACAACGACTCGCAGACGGCCGTAGCGGCAGCCCCTGCCGCGCGGATGCCGCGGCAGATTCCATACATCATTGGTAACGAAGGATGCGAGCGCTTCTCCTTCTACGGAATGCGCAACATCCTCACGCCGTTTCTCGTCGGCTCGTTGCTGCTCTATGCGCCGGAGGCGGAGCGCGCGGGGATCGCCAAAGAAGTCTTCCATACGTTCGTTGCGGGCGTTTACTTCTTCCCGCTGCTCGGCGGCTGGCTGGCCGATCGCTTCTTCGGCAAGTACCGCACCGTCTTCTGGATGTCGATCCTCTACTGCATCGGGCACGCGTGCCTGGCCATCTTCGAAGACGATCGTAGAGGCTTCTACACGGGGCTGTTTCTCATCGCGCTCGGCTCGGGCGGCATCAAGCCGCTGGTGGCTTCGTTCGTCGGCGACCAGTTCGATCAGACCAACAAGCATCTCGCGAAGATCGTCTTCGACGCCTTCTATTGGATCATCAACTTTGGCTCCTTCTTCGCTTCGTTGCTGATGCCGATTTTCCTCGTGCGCTACGGGGCGAGCGTTGCTTTCGGCATTCCCGGTTTGCTGATGCTGATCGCGACCGTGGTGTTCTGGGCAGGCCGCAACAAGTATGTGCACGTGCCGCCGGCGCCGCGCGATCCGCATTCGTTCTGGCACGTCGTGCGTACGGCGTTGTTCGCGCATGCGCCGGGCGAGGGCCGAGCCGGATTGGCTGTGGCGGCTTTCGGTTGGCTCGGCGCCATCGTCGCCATCGCTGCCATCGGCAGCCTCGGGCTCGTCACCGCGGGGTGTCTTGCGCTCGTAGCCGTCATCGGGTGCACCGCGATCGGTGCGCGGATGCAGCTCGAGCGTGCGCGCCGCACGCATCCCGCCGAAGCCGTCGACGGCGTCGCGGCAGTCTTGCGCGTGCTCGTCGTGTTCGCACTGGTCACGCCGTTCTGGTCGCTTTTCGATCAGAAGGCTTCGACCTGGATTCTGCAGGCGCAGGCCATGGCGCGGCCCGACTGGCTGCACGTCGCGCAGATGCAGGCGCTGAACCCGATCCTCGTCCTGCTCATGATCCCGTTCAACAATTTCGTGCTCTATCCGCTGCTGCGTCGCGCAGGCTTCGAGCCGACGCCGCTGCGGCGCATGGGATTCGGGATCGCGTTCGCCGGACTTGCCTGGATCGCCACGGGCGGCATTCAGCTTGCGATCGACGGCGGCGATGCGGTGTCGATCGCCTGGCAGGTGCTGCCGTACTGTCTGCTGACGTTCGGCGAAGTGCTCGTGTCGACCACCGGGCTCGAGTTCGCCTACAGCCAGGCGCCAACTTCGATGAAGGGCGTGATGATGGCGTTCTGGTATCTCGCGGTGACCTTCGGCAATCTCTGGGTGCTGCTCGTCAACGCGAGCCTCAAGCTGGACGTCGTCACGGCAGCGATCGCCGCGAGCGGTCTGTCGCAGAATGCGTTTCTGATGTTCTTCTTCGCCGTCTTTGCGCTCGTGTCGGCGACCGCCTTTGCGTTCTATGCGCGGCGCTATTCGATGCAGGATTACTATCGCCCGGCGCAGTGACCGTACGCCGCCTCACGCGCTGGGGCGGCGCAAGTCTGCCGTGATCGCGGCATGCCTTGCGATCGTCTCCTCGTGCACGGCCTCGCGCCACGGCTCGGCCAAGGCGGCCTCGTACCAGTCCTGCATTGCGGGCAGCGCAAGGAGCCGGCGGGCGTAGTCGCTCGCGCTGGCATCTAGCTCGAGCCCGTACGTTTGAACGCGGAAAGCGACCGGCGCAAAGAACGCATCGACCGCGGTGAACGTCGCGCCTGCGAGAAACGGTCCGCCGAAGCGCGCGAGTCCGTCGTTCCAGAGCTCGGCCACGCGCTCGATATCGCGCGCGAGCGCCGGCGCAACCGAACGCAGCCGCGCCCGAATGCCGCAGCTCATCGAGCAGATCTCACGCAGCGTCGCGAACCCCGTGTGCATTTCGGCCGCCGCCGAGCGCGCCCAGGCGCGGGCGCGGACATCGGCGGGCCATACGCCAGGATGACGCTCGGCGAGGTATTCGGCGATCGCCAGCGAATCCCAGACCGTGTCTTCGCCGTTGTTGACCAGGCAGGGCACCTTGCCGGAAGGCGAGAAGGTGCGGAACCTCTCCCAGTTAGAGGCGCCTTCGAACGGGACCAGCCGTTCTTCGAAGTCGATCCCGAGCGTGCGCATCAGCACCCACGGGCGCAGCGACCACGACGAGTAGTTCTTGTTCGCGATGTAGAGAAGGTACATGGCGGGTTCCTCGAAGCGGCCGGGCGAACGATTGTAGCGAGGTCGGCGGGGCAAGGCTCGCGCGCTCTGCGCCGCGATCCGGCGGTCGCTCGGCGCGGTGTACCGTTGTATCGTCCACGTAGCTCTGCGACAGGCAATCGCGGCGCGAGCCCATGACAGCGAGCATCGTGCCGGTGAGCGTGCCAAGCCATGAGCTCGCGGATTGAACTTGTGCAGCGCTCATGAAGTCGAACGCGGCGTCAGGGGGCTGAGACATCATGACAAGGTTGTTGCACGCGGTGGTACTCGCCTGGTTGGCTGTCGGCACGGCGCGCGGGGACGGCGTCGGCACGGTCGATGAGCTGCCGGAAGAAGAACAGCTCTATGCCGCGCCGACGCGACCGGATCGCATCGGACGCATTGCCGCGCCCGTCATGATCAACGGCCAAGGGCCGTTCAAGATGATCCTCGATACGGGGGCCACTCAGTCGGTGATCACCAAACGCGTGGTCGATGCGCTGGGCTTGACCCTGCATCCCGATTCGAAGCTATTGCTCCACGGCGTGACCGGATCGCTCGCAGTGCCCGCAGTCGAGCTCGAGACGCTCGAAACCGGCGCGCTGGTCCAGCGCAATCTCAAGGTCGCGGTCTTGGGCTCGGTGATGGGCGGCGGCGACGGTATTCTCGGGGTGCAAGGCTTCGAGGGCTTGCGCGTCACCGTCGATTTCGTGCGAAATCAGGTGACGATCACTCGCTCGCGCGGCGAGCGGGCGCGCTTCAACGAAGGCACGATTCCGGCGCAGCTGCGCTTTGGCCGTCTGCTCGTCGTCAACGGGCACGTCGGGCGCATCAAGGTGAAGGCTGTCATCGACACGGGCGCCGAAACGACCCTCGGCAATTTCGCGCTGCGCGACGCGTTGCTGCGGCGGCGCCGGCACTCGGCGGAAGTCGACGATGCCGTCGTCATCGGGCTCAACGACGCCTCGCAGTACGGCCGCTTCATCCACACGCCGATGATCAAGCTGGGCGAAGCCGAGATCAAAGGTCTGCACGTCATCTACGGCGACATCCATGTTTTCAAGATGTGGGGGCTCGAGAACGAGCCGGCGCTCTTGGTAGGCATGGACGTGCTCGGCGCGCTCGAGCGCCTGGTGATCGACTATCAGCGTCAGGAAATTCAATTTCGTAATACCTTTCGGTTGCCGTAGCCGGCAGGCTGCGGCAGGATCGCATCATCGTTCGTATCGGAGTCGTTCATGAGCACGCGACGTGATTTCTTGCGTGGTGCTTCGGCGCTGGCCGGCACGTTGCTCTTGTCCTCGAGCCCTTTGCAAACGACGGTGGGCGCCGAGCGCGCGGTCTTGCGTACGCGCGTGATTCCCTCGGGCGGCGAAACGATCCCGGTCATCGGCTTGGGAACCTCGGGCAGCTTCGAGGTGCCGCAGGGCAGCCCGGAATACGAGGCGCTCAAGGAGGTGCTGAAGCGCTTTTTCGACGGCGGCGCCAGGCTCATCGACACCGCGCCCACGTACGGCAATGCGGAAGACAATCTCGGCGCGCTTCTCGAGGAGCTCGGGCTGCGCAAGCGAGCGTTCATTGCAACGAAGCTGTCTGGCGTCACGGGTCGCGAAGAAGGACTCAAGCAGTTCGAGAGCACGCTGGCGCGGCTGCGCACCGACAAAGTCGAGCTGCTTCAGGTGCACAACCTGCGCGATTGGAAGACGCAGTTGGCGCTCGCGCGCGAGCTGAAGGAAGAGGGGCGCGTCAGATATGTGGGTCTGACGCATTTCCTCGATTCCGCGCACGATGAGCTCGCCGACGTCGTCGAGCAAACGCGGCCCGATTTTCTGCAGATCAACTATTCGGTGACGAATCGGGGCGCCGAGAATCGACTGTTCCCGCTCGCGAAAGATCTCGGCGTCGCGGTGCTCGCCAACCGCAACTTCAATGACGGCGCGCTCTTCAATCGCGTCCAAGGCAAACCGCTGCCGGCGTGGGCTGCGCAAATCGGCGTGACGTCGTGGGCACAGATGTTCTTGAAGTTCGCCTTGAGCGCCGAGGCCGTCACGGCAGTGATTCCGGCCACGGGCAAGCCGGATCGTCTGAGCGACAATTTGAAGGCCGGGCTCGGCCCGCTGCTGACGCCGGCCCAGAAAGCGGAGCTCATCGCGCTCGTCGGCTGACGGGCGCTCTGCCTGCATCGCGACGGCGGTAAGCCGCGCTGCGGATCGTCGGCGCGGCGCATGCATGCAGCGCCGCTCTGGTGTATGGTCGCGGCCGCAGCATTGCAAAGACAACACGAATTCGTTTTCGCAGTTCTTCGGGGGAATCGTCTTGAAAGCTAAGCTGGTAGCGCTGTTCGGGCTCGCTTGGGTTGCGTTCGTGACGCCGGCCGTTGCCGAGCAACCCGCCTATCTCGATCCCAACAAGTCGTTCAAGGAACGCGCCGCAGACTTGGTCGCGCGCATGACGCTCGAGGAGAAGGTGGCGCAGCTGCAGAACGACGCGCCGGCCATCCCGCGGCTCGGCGTGCCGAAGTACGAATGGTGGAACGAGGCGCTGCATGGCGTCGCTCGCGCAGGTTCGGCGACGGTGTTCCCGCAAGCGATCGGTTTGGCGGCAACCTTCGACACGAAGCTCATGCGCGAGGTGGCTACGGCGATCAGCGATGAGGCGCGCGCCAAGCACCATGAGTTCGCCGCCCGCGAGCAACGCAATCGCTATCAAGGCCTGACCTTCTGGTCGCCCAACATCAACATCTTCCGCGATCCGCGCTGGGGTCGCGGTCAGGAGACGTACGGCGAAGATCCGTTCCTGACCTCGCTCATGGGCGTCGAGTTCGTGAAGGGCTTGCAGGGCAACGATCCGCTCTATCGCAAGGTCGATGCGACGGCCAAGCATTTCGCCGTGCACAGCGGGCCCGAAGCCGATCGGCATCACTTCGACGTGCATCCGAGCGAGCGCGATTTGTGGGAAACCTATCTCCCGGCGTTCCAGGCGCTCGTGCAGGATGCGAAGGTCAAGTCCGTGATGGGCGCGTACAACCGTGTCTTCGGCGAGTCCGCTTCGGCGAGCCAGTTCCTGCTCATCGACGTTCTGCGCAAGCGGTGGGGCTTCGACGGCTACGTGGTGTCGGACTGCGATTCCATCGAGGACATCTACAAGTACCACAAGATCGTTGCGACACCCGAAGAGGCGGCTGCGCTCGGCATCAAGTACGGCACGAATCTGAATTGCGGCACGACGTATGCGGCCCTGCTCAATGCGGTCAAGCAGGGGCTCGTCACCGAGGCGCAGATCGACGAGATGCTGACCAGTCTCATGGTCACGCGCTTCGAGCTCGGCATGTTCGATCCGCCGGAGCGCGTGCGCTGGCAGAACATTCCGTACTCGGTCAATCAATCGCCGGAGCACGACTGGCTTGCGCGGCGTGCTGCGCGCGCCTCGCTGGTGCTGCTCAAGAACGATGGGATCCTGCCGCTGTCGCGCGACATCGGCACGATCGCCGTGATCGGTCCGACGGCGGACGAAGTGATGTCGCTGCTCGGCAATTACTACGGCACGCCGGCGGCGCCGGTGACGATTCTGCAGGGCATTCGCGAGGCGGTCGGGCCGAACACGAAGGTGCTTTACGCGCGCGGCGCGGATCTCGTGGAAGGGCGCGAAGAGCCGCGCGCGGCGCCGGTCATCGAGCCGACGTATCTACGGCCCGAGCCCGGTTCGAACGAGCAGGGCCTCAAGGGCGAGTACTTCAACAATCCGGATCTCGCCGGTACGCCGGTGCTGACCCGCGTCGACAAGCGCATTTCGTTCCGTTGGGATCGCGGCGGGCCGATCGACGATCTGATCGCGCGCGGCGAGTATCCGTCGGAGGCGATTCCGAGCGACTACTTCAGCGTGCGTTGGACCGGTCAATTGTTACCGCCGGTGTCCGGCAAGTACGAGATCGCGGCCGGCGCCAACGACGGCGTGCGCGTATACCTCGACGGCACGCTCATTCTGGACAAGTGGGAGCTCACGCCGCGCACGACGAGCAAGAGCGTCACGGTGACATTGGAGGCCGGCAAGGCGTACGACTTACGCGTCGAATACTTCGACGACATTCGCGATGCGGAGGTGCGTCTCGGCTGGCGCTTGCCGGGCGCCAAGCCGCCGCTCGAAGAGGCGCTCGCTGCTGCGCGCGCCGCCGACGTGATCGTCTTCGTCGGCGGGCTCACGGGCGACGTCGAGGGCGAAGAGATGAAGGTCGACTACCCCGGCTTTGCCGGCGGCGATCGCACCGATCTGCGCTTGCCCGGATCGCAGCGCAAGCTGCTCGAAGCATTGCACAAGACCGGCAAGCCCATCGTGCTCGTGCTGACCACCGGCTCCGCGCTCGCCATCGACTGGGCCAAGCAAAACGTGCCGGCGATCTTGGTGGCGTGGTATCCGGGACAGCGCGGCGGCAATGCCGTGGCCGATGTCTTGTTCGGCGACGCCAATCCGTCGGGCCGTCTGCCGGTGACGTTCTACAAAGAGCGCGAGAAGCTGCCGCCGTTCGAAGACTACAGCATGGACGGGCGCACCTATCGCTACTTCAAGGGCGAGCCGCTGTATCCCTTCGGTCACGGGCTGTCGTACACGAAGTTCGAGTACTCCGATCTCAAGCTCGATCGCACGCAGGCGGGGGCGAACGACACGATCAGGGCGACGCTGACCGTCAAGAACGTCGGTGAGCGCGCCGGCGAAGAAGTCGTGCAGCTCTACGTGCGTCCGGTCGATGCCAAGGACATGCGCGCGATCAAGGAGCTGCGCGGCATAGAGAAGATCGCGCTCTATCCGGGCGAGGCGCGTACGGTGACCTTTACGCTCGAGCCGCAGCGGCACATTACCTATTGGGACACCGAGCGCGATGCCTATCGCGTCGCGGCCGGCCGCTACGAGATCGAGGTCGGTGCCTCGAGCACCGATATTCGCCTGCGGGCGCCGCTGCTCGTCGCGGCGGATTGAGGCGCCCGTGGTGGGCCAGGGAAGGCTATTGCTCGTTCGCACGGCAGCTCGTGCACCGGACGCGCTAACGTAACATTGCTCTCGCTCACGCTCGAGGAGGATTCGATGCTGGCACGATTCGATCGGATGGCGTTCGTCTTGGCAGGCGTTCTTGCGTTCGCGGGTTCGTCGGCGGCAAGCGCCGATGTGCACGAGCAGGTTGCCAAGGCGGAGTGGAGCGGCACGATCTCGAAGGCACGCTTGGCGCATCTCGACCGTGTGCTCGAAGAGTACGTCGCAGACGGTCGGATTCCCGGGGCAGTGATGCTGGTTCTGCAACACGGCGAGCCCGTTTACGAACGCGCAGTCGGTTTCGCCGACAAGGAAGCGAAGCGGCCCATGCGCACGGATACGATCTTCCGTATCGCATCGCAGACCAAAGCCATCACGAGCGTGGCCGTCCTGCAGCTCGTCGAGGAAGGCAAGCTCACGCTCAACACGCCGTTGAGCAGCATCATTCCGGAATTCGGCCAGGCGCAAGTGGCCGTGGCGAAAGACGGTGCGACCGAATTCGTGCCGCTAAGGCGCCCGATTACGATTCGCGATTTGCTCTCGCACACCTCCGGCTACTCGTACGGTTTGGAGCCGCAGGTCGCATCGCTCTATGCCGCGAAGGGATTGGGTCCGGCGGCCGGTTTCGGTTGGTACACCATCGACAAGGACGAGCCGATCTGCACGACCATGGCGCGGCTCGGCACGCTGCCGGCAGTCGCCCAGCCTGGTGAAGCGTGGGTCTACGGTTACAACACCGACATCCTCGGCTGCGTGGTCGAGCGCGTCTCAGGCAAGCCGTTCGATGTGTATTTGCGCGAGCGCATCCTCGATCCGCTCGACATGCGCGATACGCACTTCTTCTTACCGAAGTCGCAGCGCGATCGTCTGGCGACGGTCTATGCGAGCGGCGAGGACGGCAAAGCGGTGCGTGCGCCCGAGGGCGCGAAAGGGCAAGGCCATTACGTGGACGGACCGCGCAAGAACTTCTCCGGCGGCGCCGGACTCTTGTCCACGGCGCGCGACTATGCGCGCTTCCTCGAAATGATCCGCAACGGCGGCACGCTCGACGGCAAGCGCATTCTCGGACCGCGCGCGGTTGCGCTCATGCGCACCAATCAAGTCGGCGAGCTGCACTCGAGCAACGGCGCGGGCTTCGGTCTCGGTTTTCAGACCGTGGAGCGCTACGGCGCGAACGGCATGGAAGCGCCGGGCGGATTCGGCTGGGGCGGAGCGTACGGTTCGCTCTATCGCATCGATCCTGCCGCAGGGCTCACGATCGTCTTCATGGTGCAGCTGATCCCGAATCGCACCGACATTCGCGAGAAGGTGACCGAGCTTGTCTATCAGGCGCTCGACTGATCTCTTCGTGCAAATTGTGCGGCGGCGCTAAGGGGCGCCGCCGCGCTCGCAGCTTCTCACGAGCCGCGGCACGAAATACGCGAGCGTGCCGATGCGCGCCAGATAGTGCACGTGTAAGGCCGCCCAGAGGCCGTGATTGCCCCACGGCGTGAGCAGCCACCAGCCGATGCCGAAGATGGCGAGCGAGGCGAGCATGGCATTGCGCATTTCCGCGGTGCGCGTGGCGCCGATGAAGATGCCGTCGAGCTGAAACGCCCACACGCCGAGGATCGGCGCGGCTACGACCCACGGAAGATAAGCGCGCGCAGCGGTGCGCGTCGTCGGATCGACCGTCAGCGCGTCGATGATGGCGGCACCGAACAGCGCAATGACGAGCGCTGCAAGTGCGGCGAAGCCGGCCGCCCAAAGTGTGCTGATGCGCGCGGCGGCCATGAGGCCCGCACGATGCGCCGCACCCACCGCGCGTCCAACCAGCGCTTCTGCGGCGAACGCGAATCCGTCCAGGAAGTATGCGCTCACCGCGATGAGCTGCATCAGCACGGCATTCGCAGCGAGCGTCACGTCGCCTTGTCGTGCGCCCTGCGCGACGAACCACGCGAACACCGCGATGAGCGCGAGCGATCGGATCATGATGTCGCGGTTCACCGCGATCGTGCGCTTGAGCTGGCCGGCTGCGAAGAGGCGCTCGCGCCGCCAGCGTGCGTGCAAGCCGCGCGCATGGCGTAGAGCCAACACGATCCCGACGACGGCAGCGAGACATTCGACCGCCAACGTACCGAGCGCCACACCGCGCACGTCCCAGCCGAACACCAGCACGAAGAGCGCATCGAGCGCCATGTTGGCGAGATTGAGCACGAGCTGCAGCACAAGCCCGATGTCGGTGCGGCCGAGCCCGATGAACCAGCCGAGCAGGGCGTAGTTCGCAAGCGTTGCGGGCGAAGCCCAGATGCGCACGTCGAAATACGCGCGTGCGAGCGCTTCGACCGTCGGCGTCGCATCGAGCAGCGCGAACGCGCACTCGCGAATCGGCCATTGAAAGACGATGAGCGCCGCGCCGATGACGCCCGCGAGAAGCAATGCGCGGCCGAGGCAGGCCAGGACTTCATCTTGATCCTGTGCGCCCGTGGCTTGGGCCGCCAGTCCCGTCGTCCCCATGCGCAGAAAGCCGAACGCCCAGAACGCAACGGTGAAAACGAGCGCGCCGAGCGCCACGGCGCCGATATAGGCAGGATCGGGCAGGCGTCCGACGACCGCGGTATCGACGACGCCGATGAGCGGCGTCGAGACGTTCGAGAGAATGATCGGCAGCGCGATGGCGAGCACCGCGCGATGCGAGGGAACGCCGGGCTCGGCGCGTCGCAGGTCAGCTCTCGGCAAGGTGGCGCACGAGATCCTGGGTGTAGACGGGCAGATCGCTCAGCTTGCGCACGCAGATCGACAGGTTCCGCACGGCCCAATCGTCCGTCAGGTCGATACGGTGCAAGGCCATCGTCTTCATGTTGCGCGTCGCATTGGTCTCGGGCACGACACCGATGCCGACATTGCACTCGACCAGTCGGCACACGGCATCGAAGCTGCGCAGCTGCACGCGCAGCTTGAGGCGCCGGCCGATGCGATCGGCCTTCTCGGACAGGAATCGCTGCAGCGAGCTGGTGCGATCCAGCCCGACGAAGTCCGCATCGAGCGCATCGGCAAACGCCATCTTGTCGATGCCGGCGAGCTTGTGATTGAGCGCGGTGATGATGACGAAGCGATCGACTCGGAAGGGAAAGACCTCGAGCCCCGTGACGTCTTCGGTGCCCGCGACGATGCCGACGTCGGCCTTGCCGTCGGCGACGGCGGCGACGATCTCATCGCTCAAGCGCTCCTCGATATCGATGTTCACCTGCGGATGCGATGCGAGGAATTCGCTCAACGGACCGGGCAGGAATTCGGTCAGGGCGTTGGTGTTCGACATGAGGCGGATGTGCCCCTTGAGGCCGTCCGCGTATTCGCTCAGATCGCCGCGCATGCGCTCGGCCTGCTGCAGGATCAGGCGCGCGTGATGCACGAGAGTCTGCCCGGCGGGCGTCGGATGAACGCCTTGGCGCTCGCGATTGAGCAAGCGCGTCCCAAGCTCGATTTCCATGTTGCGGATGCGCGTGCTCGCCGCCGCGACGGCAAGATGCATGCGCTCGGCGCCGGCCGTGATGCTGCCGGCTTCCACGACATTGAGGAACAGCTTGAGATCGACGAGATCGAAACGCATGGCCCTGATTGTCCGCGACGGCGTGCCGCCCGTCCACTGTCCCAGCCGCGACGCCTCAGAGCTCGACGCGGATGCCCGCGTGCAGCGAGCGTCCCGGCAGCGGCGCGAGCTCTTTGAGGGGCGATGCGTGGCGCCGCGCTTCCTCATCGAGCAGGTTCGTGCCGCGCAAGAACATGAGCAGCGATCCGGCGCGAAGCGGCAGGCGATAGCTCGCATCGAGCGCGAGCAGCGTGTAACCGGCGGTTTCGCGCTCGTTCGCAGCCGTCTTGTCCTGACGCGCGTGACGATACGCCTGCAGGCCGACATGCAAGGCTCTGTGCTCGAAGTGCAGCTCGAGGCCATAGCGAAGCGGCGGGATTTGCGGCAAGTCCTCGCCGGTATCGAGGCGTCCGCGGACGTAATCGCTCGCAACACGCAGCTCCAGCCGCGTATCCGCACCATGTAAGAGCGGAAAGGTGAGCTCGCCCTCGAAGCCGTAGAACGTCGCATCCTGCTGGCCGAAGCGAAACACCGGCAGCTCGTCGAGCTCCTCGCGGGTGTCGTACGCGTAGATGTAATCGGCGAAGTCGTTCCAGAACGCGCCGAGCGACCAATGCACGCCATCCTCGCTATGCCGATGCAGCGTCAGATCGAGCGTCCGTGCCGTTTCCTTGCGCAACGATTCGGTGCCGATCTCGAAGCGCGCGACCGCAAGATGCGGCCCGTTCGCATAGAGCTCGACGCTCTGCGGATGCCGCTGCGAGCGGGTGAGATTCGCCGCCAAGGAGTAATCGTCGGGAAGGTTCCACACGGCACCGGCCGAAAAGCTGTAAGCCGTCTCGTCATAGCGCGGCAGGCCCTGCGGCGTAAGGCGCTGCTGCTCGATGCGTGCGCCGAGCTCGAGTGTCACTGCGCCGAAGCGACGTTCCTCGAATGCAAACAGCGCGCGCTGATCGAGGATGGAAGGCGGCACGAATGCTTCTGCCCCTTCGGCATCGAAGTCCGTGTGCACGTATTGCGCGCCGATCGTGCCGCGCCAACCAGCGAGCTCGCTGTGATCCAAGTTCAGGCGCACGTCGTAACCCGTCTGACGAAAGACCGTGCCGATTGCAGCGCCCTCGAGCTCGCGATGCGCATAATCGTTATAAGCAGCGCGGATGCGCAGGCGCTCGAGCGCGCCCGTGCGCAGTGCGCGCTCGGCCTTCAGGTCGTAGCGGTCCTGGCGCATGTCGATGCGCAGGTGGTGCTCGTCCGGCTCGTGCGTCTCGTCGGCCTCATCGCCATGCGCATGATGAGCTGCGGGTACGCCGTAAGTCGTGTCGTAACGGCTGACTGCGACACCGACGAAGCTGCTCTCGCTGCCGGCGCTGATGCCAAAGGCGCCGCCTGAGGATTCGCTCGCCGAGTTCTCGATCTTGCCGCGGACAAAGGCTTCGTCCGGATGCTCTGCGAGATGCTCGGCACGCTCAGCAGCCGAGAACGCATAGCCCGGAATTGCCACGTCGTCCGTGTCGCGCTTGAAGCCGTCGACGTGGATGCGCACGCGCTCGCTGCCGAGCTCGAGCCGTGCCACGCCGGTGCGCTCGTCCGCAGCCGTGTCGGCGCGCAGTTCGAGCACGCCGCGATCGGCCTCCTTGGTGAAGCGTGTCGGAATGCGCCCGTCGACGACGTTGACGACGCCGCCGACGGCGCCGCTGCCGAAGAGCAGCGTGGCCGGGCCTTTGAGAATCTCGATCTGATCGGCAAGCACCGATTCGACGGCAACGGCGTGGTCCTGGCTCAAGCTGGAGACGTCGAGCGCGCTCATCCCATCCTGGAGCATGAGCACACGCTCGCCGCCGAGTCCGCGGATGATCGGACGGCTCGCGCTCGGTCCGAAATAGGTGGCGCTGACGCCGAGCTGCGAGGCGATGGACTCGCCCAGCGACGAGGCGACCTGGCGGTGCAGGTCATCGCCGCTCAGTACGAATGCCGGCTGCGCGATGTCGCGCGCCGTTTCGCGCAGTGCGGTGGATGTGACGATGATTTCTTCGAACGAGCTCTCTTGCGCTCGCACCGAATGAGCAAAGAGCGTCGCGCAGACGGCGACGCCGAGAAAGTATCGATTGCACATGGATGAAATGCTCCGAAGTGCCAACGGACGATGAGCCGCAGATGAGCGGCGCGTGCTCGCGCGAGGCGAGCCTATGTGTCAGCGGCTTACGGAGCGGGTGGCGCGCGCGGGCGGGCGCAAAGAGCGGGGGAGCTCTCGACGAGGCGTTCGCTTTCGGGAAGCGTTGCGCCGAGCGTGGCTACGAACAGCCGTGGCGCATGCTCGTGCCGCGGCGCATCGGCCATATGGCCGAACTGTACGCAATGGTCGCAGTGCGCGGCATGTTGCGCGAACGGGCTGGCCGGATCGTGCGTATGCGTCGCTTGCGCGATCGTGTTCAACGCAAAGCCCATGGCAAGCGCCACGAGCACGGCGCGTAGCCAACGGGAGGGATGACGCAAAGCGTTGAACATCGTAGAGCGAAGGCTAGCCCGGACGGCGGCATTCTGTGAAGTGCGCCGGCCAGGCCGCGGCCGCCTCGGGTGCGAGCCTGGCGGGGGCCGCGGCGCTGGCAGCCGTCGCCCCGATCCGCCATAATCCAGGCACCGAAACAACGACGTTTACGTCAGAGTGTCGAAGCCGCTCATTTCTCGTCCAGCAGCCTCTCTCGACGCTGCCGCCGCTCGTCAGTGAAGATCTCCGGCGACAATCTCAACACCGCGCTCGCCAAAGGCGTCGGACACATCTATCTCGTCTCCGGCGACGAGCCGCTGCTCGTCAACGAGGCGGCGGATGCGATTCGCGCGAAGGCGCGCGCACAAGGTTTCACCGAACGCGAGCTGCACGTCGTCGAGCGCGGTTTCGACTGGCAGGCATTGTTGAGCGGCAGCCGCGCGCTCTCGCTGTTCGCCGAGCGCAAGATCCTCGAGATCCGGCTGAGCGGTGCGCCCGGCGAGCAAGGCGCCGACGTGCTCGTCTCGCTCGCAGCCGATCCTTCGCCCGATACGCTCGTGCTCGTCATCACCGGTAAGCTCGACGGTCGCACGCTGAATTCGCGTTGGGTGAATGCGATAGACAAGCACGGCGTGGTCGTGCAGGTCTGGCCGGTCGAGCTCGCTCGGCTGCCGGCGTGGATTCGCGAGCGGCTCGCGCGGCACGGTCTGAAGGCCGATCCGGCGGCAGCCGCACTTCTGGCCGAGCGCGTCGAAGGCAACTTGCTCGCCGCGCATCAGGAAGTCGAAAAGCTCGCGCTGCTCATGCCGCAGGGCACGATCACCGCAGAGGCGGTCGTCGATGCCGTTGCCGACAGCGCCCGTTTCGACGTGCTGCAGCTCGGCGAGGCGGCCATGCGAGGACAGATCGCCCGGGCGCTGCGCATCCTCGACGGCCTGCACGGCGAAGGCGTCGAGCCGACGCTCGTGCTCTGGGCGCTCAACAAGGACTTGCAGTGGATTGCGCGGGCGCAGGCGCTCATGCGCAACGGCCGGAGCGCCGACATGGCGATGAACGCTTTGTATGTTTGGCGGCCGCGGCAGGCGGCAATGAAGCTTGCGTTGAATCGTTTGACGGCCACCGACGTGAGAGGGCTTCTCATGGATGCGGCCAACGTGGACCGCGCCATCAAAGGTGCGCTTCGCAGCGATCCGTGGATCGAGCTGGAGGCGCTGGTTGCGCGCTTTGCGGGCGCCCGTTTGGGGCGTGCGGCCTGATCCGTCGAGCTGTTGCCATAGCGAGAGTCATGAAGCCCATCGGCATTTTCGGCGGCACTTTCGATCCGATTCATTTCGGACACTTGCGTACGGCCTTCGAGCTGCTGCAGGCGCTGCGCCTGAGCGAAATGCGCTTCATGCCGGCGGGCAATCCGCCGCATCGCGAGGCGACCGTTGCGACTGCCGAGCAGCGCCTGGCGATGGTGCAGGCGGCCACGCGCGATCAGCCCGGTTTCGTCGTCGACGATCGGGAGATCCGCCGCGAGGGATTGTCGTATTCGGTCGATACGATGCGCACGTTGCGTGCGGATTTTCCCGACCGTTCGCTGTGCCTGATCGTCGGCATGGACGCATTTCTCGGCTTGCCAAAGTGGCATCAGTGGCGCGAACTATTGGAGCTCGCCCATCTGGTCGTCGCGCATCGGCCCGGTTGGCGGGCACCGAGCATGGGACCGCTCGGCGAGCTGCTCGTCGATCGCGGCACGGGACGCATCGGCGATCTGCACGAGTCGCGCGCCGGGTGCATCTACATTCATGCAGTCACGCAGCTCGAAATCTCATCGACGGAGCTGCGCAAGATGATCGCCGCAGGACGCGATCCGCGCTATCTGATGCCGGATGCGGTGCGGGCCATCATCGAGGAGACAGGTTGCTACAAGCGTTCATGAGCTCGCACGTGTTCTGCGGCAAGAGCGCCCGCGAGCCTCGCACTGTCTCGTCTCAAGACGCTCTTGCTCTCGGGCCCTACGACGTCAGCTCGCCGCCAGCCGGACGACAGGCGCACATTCACCTGCAATTGAGGTAAGCATGGCCGCCAAACGCGCGAAGACTTCACGGACCACCCGCTCGACGACCAAGGCCAAGACGCCGGCCAAGACAGCGGGCAAGACTCGCTCCGCCGCTGCGAAGAAGACGGCGACGGCGAAGAAGACAGGCGTAGCCGCGGCCGCCAAGGCCAAAGCGAAGACGAAGGCGACAAGCGACCTGCTCAAGGTCGTCGAGCACGCGCTCGACGAGATGAAAGCGGTGAACGTGAAGGTGCTCGACGTGCGCAAGCTCACGGACATCGCCGACACGATGATCATCGCGAGCGGTAATTCCGATCGACACGTGCGCTCGATCGCCGATCGCGTGGTCGAGCACGCCAAGAAGGCGGGCTTTCGGCCGATGGGCGTGGAAGGCGAGCGCGACGGCGAATGGGTACTCGTCGACCTGCAGGATGTGATCGTGCACATCATGCTGCCGCGCGTGCGCGAGTTCTATCGGCTCGAGAGCCTCTGGGACGTGAGCCCCACGCGGCGCGAGGCGGCCGCCGCCAACGGTTGAAGTCATCGCGCCGTGCGGCTCGTTCTCATTGCAGCCGGCACGCGCCTGCCGAGCTGGGTCAACGAGGGCGTCGCGGAGTACGCGGCGCGGCTGAAAGGCGAGTACCGCTTCGAGCTCAAGGAAATCCCGCTCGGCCAGCGCAGCGGCGGCGACGTCAAACAAGCGCTTGCCAAGGAACGCGAGCGTATGAGCGCGGCGCTACCTGCCAATGCCTATCTCGTGGCGCTGCAAGTGACGGGGCAGCCGCTTACCAGCGAGCAGCTCGCGAAATTCCTCGAAACGCGTGCCCGCGACGGCCGCGACGTGGCATTTCTGATCGGCGGACCCGACGGCATTCCGCCCGAGCTCGACGCGCGCGCCGATTTTCGCTGGTCGCTCTCGCCGCTCACGTTGCCGCATGCCATGGCGCGCATCGTCGTCGCCGAAGCGCTGTATCGCGCCGTCACGATCATCAAAGGGCATCCGTATCACCGGGCCTGACCGGAGGCCCGCGCGGCACTCGCGCGCTCCGTAGCGCAGCGCATCGTTGCGCGAGCGCTCAGACTTTCATTTTCGCCAGCGTCGCGAGCGCGGCTGCGGCGGTGGGGAAGCGCTCGTTCGGATTCTTCGCAAGCAGGCCGTCGATCAAGCTTTGAAAACGCGCGTGCTCCGGCGGAAGCGTCGGGATCGGATCGTGGCGATGCGCATGGAGGATCGCCATGACGGTATTGCCGCGGAAGGGACGTTGACCAGTCAACATTTCGTAGAAGATCACCCCGAGGCTGTAGAGGTCGCTGCGCTGGTCGACGGGCGCGCCTTCGGCCTGTTCGGGGCTGATGTAATAGGGCGAGCCGCGTATCTCGCCGGCGAGCGTGACCTGCGTGGCGTTCTCCATCGGCTTGGCGAGGCCGAAGTCGATGAGCACGATGCGTCCGTCGGCGCGCATCATGACGTTGGCGGGTTTCAGATCGCGGTGGCAGAGTCCGGCCGAATGCACCGCCACGAGCGCACCGGCGATCTGCACGAAGATGTCGATGCTGTCGCTCACCGTCATGAGATTGCGGATGCGCAGCTCGAGGCTGCCGCCCGGAAAGTACTCGGTGACGATGTAGCGGAAATCCTCGCCGTGGCCCCAATCGTAGATATCCACGATCGCGGGATGCCGGATGCGCGTGAGCAGCTCGCGCTCGCGCTCGAAGCGCTCCTCCTCGCCGGCATCGGCCGTCGACAGCGGGCCGGTGCGCAGGACCTTCACCGCCACGTTGTGGCCGAGCTCGAGCGAGTGCGCGACGTAGATCTCCGACTTCGGCGAGGTCGCGATGGTTTGTAGGAACCGGTAGCCCGGAATACGCGGAAACGAGAGCGGCTGCCGATCTAGCCCCCTCAAGCTCCTCATCTCGTTACCGTGGCGCATCGTCGCTGACGCTTGTCTTGATCTTGTGTTCCAACCGCTGCGATAGCGCTATCACCGCCGCACGCGGTGGATAGGCATTTGCAAACGGGGGGCGAGCGTAGCGGGTGAGGCGCCTAGCGGACTAGAGACTGGATCACGAATGTGCCCGGGCGATGCGGCGGGAAGTGCGCTTGGCCCGAACTTGGCTATGATAGTCGGCAAGCAGGTCGCGGCGGCATGCCGACCGCGACGGGGGACTCGACCGTGGAATCGAAATACGTGATCGACGCCGGCAAACGGCTGATACACGTGAGGGTGTGGGGCGAGATGCGCGCCCAAGGCTTGATCGCGCTGATGCGGCGGATCGGCTCTGACCCGCTGTACCGGCCGGATATGGACGCGATCGTCGACCTGCGTGAGGCGCACGGCGATTGGGATTATTCGGAAATCCAGCGTCTGCGCGACTTCCTGGCGCGTGCCGCCGGTTCCGAGCGACGCCTGTGGGCAGGCGTCATGAGCCCGGGGCCGCTGGCGGCGGCCGCGCGGATGTTGATCGTCATCAGCGAGCCGGTGGCCCCGGGCCTGCAGATGCAGCTCTTCGACGAGCCGCGCTCGGCGGTCCGCTGGATCCGCGCCAGCCGCCGCGTGCACGGCGCCTTCCTGCCGCATCGAGCCGAGCAGCCGTCCGCTTCGGTTCGTTAGCCCTCAGCGCCTTGCCCGTCGGGGTGGCGCTCCAACGCAAGTTCAGCACGAGTTCAGCGCTCCCTCGCTAATCCTGGCAGCATTGAGGCCATCGCCCGAAGGCTTCGTACCCGACAAGCCTGCGCGTTACGCCTTGTTTTTGTTAACCGAACAATACAATCGGCGCGCGCGGACCTGTATGCTTCGGGTTATGGAAAGTTTTTCCAAGCCTTTGATCTATCTAGCTTCCGCATCGCCGCGCAGGAGCGCTCTGCTGCGCCAAGTGGGGGTTCCCCACAGCGTGCGTCCGGTCGATATCGACGAGGCGATCGCCCCGGGCGAATCGCCCGGCGCGTACGTCACCCGCCTGGCCGAAACCAAGGCGCGCACCTTGTGGCAGCGCTTGGCGCCGGAGGAACGCTTGCCGGTGCTGGGAGCCGATACGTCGGTCGCGCTCGATGACGAGATCATGGGCAAGCCGCGCGACGAGCGGGACGGCGTTCGCATGCTGGCGCGGCTGTCGGCGCGGACGCATCGGGTGTTCACGGCGGTCGCGCTCTGTCACGAGGGCGGTTGCGCCACCCAGCTCAGCGTCAGCGAGGTTTCGTTCCGCAAGCTCGAGCCGGAGGAGATCCAGGCTTATTGGCGCACGGGAGAGCCCCGCGACAAGGCGGGCGCGTATGCGGTGCAAGGGCTTGCAGCGCTGTTCATCGAGCGCATCACGGGCAGCTTCTCCGGAATCATGGGGCTGCCTTTGTTCGAAACGGGCGAGCTGCTGCGCTCGATCGGTTGGCGCCTCGACGGCGCGACGGTGCAATGACTGCCGAAATTCTCGTCAATGTGAGCCCTCGCGAGGTCCGTGCGGCCCTCGTCGAGAACGGCGTTCTCCAGGAAATTTTTCTCGAGCGTGCCAACCGCCGCGGCTTGATCAGCAATATCTACAAAGGTCGCGTCTCGCGCGTGCTGCCGGGCATGCAGGCCGCGTTCGTCGACATCGGGCTCGAGCGCACCGCGTTCCTGCACGCTTCCGACATCGTGCATCCGGCGGTCGGGGAGAACGGTCAGCCGGATCATCCCGTCGACGAGGGCAAGGCCGCCGACATCCAATCGCTCGTCTCGGAAGGCAGCGAAATCCTCGTGCAGGTGCTCAAGGATCCGCTCGGCACGAAGGGTGCGCGTCTGACCACGTTCATCACGCTGCCGTCGCGTTATCTCGTGTACATGCCCAAAGGGCGCGGGATCGGCATCTCGGCGCGCATCGAAGATGAGGCGGAACGGCAACGATTGCGCGAGGCGGCGATGATGTTCGTGCGCCCGGACGAGCCGGGCGGCTATATCGTGCGCACGGCCGCTGAAGGCGCCTCACCAGATGCGCTGCGCGCGGACATGATGTTCTTGCAGAAGCTCTGGGCGGTGCTGAGCGAGAAGGCTGCGCATACGCGTCCCGGCAATCTCGTTTACGAAGATCTCGCGCTGCCGTTGCGGGTGCTGCGCGACATCGTCTCGAGCGGCGTCGACAGGGTGAGCGTCGATCATCCCGAGACGTTCCAGCGCATGCAGGAATTTGCGCGCACGTTCATGCCGGATCACGTCGAGCGCATTGAGCTGTACCGCAGCAATCGGCCGATCTTCGATCTCTACGGCATCGAGGATGAGATCAAGCGCTCGCTCGAGCGCAAGGTGCCGCTCAAGTCGGGCGGCTATCTCATCTTCGATCAGACCGAATCGATGACGACGATCGACGTCAATACGGGCGCCTATGTCGGTCACCGCACGCTCGAGGAGACGATCTTCCGCACCAATCTCGAGGCGGCCGTGGCGATCGCGCGGCAATTGCGGCTGCGCAACTTGGGCGGAATCATCATCATCGATTTCATCGACATGGAAGAGGAGGAGCACCGCCGCCAGGTGCTGCAGGCGCTCGAGAAAGCGCTCGCTTCCGACCATGCCAAGAATCACATCTCCTCGGTCTCGCCGCTCGGCCTGGTCGAGATGACGCGCAAGCGCACGCGCGAGAGCTTGGAACACATGCTGTGCGCGCCGTGTCCTACCTGCGAGGGCCGCGGTTTCGTCAAGACGACGGAGACGGTGTGCTACGAGATCTTCCGCGAGATCTTGCGTCAGGCCCGTCAGTTCGAGTTCCAGGAGCTGATGGTGCTTGCGCATCAAGACGTCATCGAGCGGCTCCTCGACGAAGAGTCCGCTGCGCTGGCGGAGCTCGAAGTGCACACGGGCAAGCCGATCCGTCTGCAGACCGAGGCGTTGTATCAGCAGGATCAATACGACGTGGTGCTGATGTGAGCATCGCACCGCGTGACAGGTTCAGCGCTCGTTGCGACGCGTCTGCTGCGCGTGCCGAGCGAAAGGTTCGAAACGAGTAAGCGAAAGTGCGCGCGATTTCCCGCAGAGGCAGCCCCTCCCAAGCCTCGCCGGCAGAGGCGGGCACGCCTGCGGGCGCCGCTCGCTGGCGGCGCGTGGCGAAGCTGCTCGTGGTCACCGCGGTCACGATCGTGCTGCTCCTGGCGGCATTGCTCGGCGTCTTCGGCATCATCGTCGGGCGCGTGCCCGAGTACCGCGTGCAAGTCCAGGACTGGCTGAGCGAGCGCACCGGTGTCGTCATCGAATTTCGTTCGCTGAGCGCGCGCCTGCGGCTCTTCGGCCCCGAGCTCATTTTCGAAGATGCGGTCGTGCGCACGCCGGATCGAACGCAGGTGCTCGCGACCGCCGAGCGCGGCAGCGTCGCCTTCGATCTGTGGAACTCGCTGCGCAACCGCCAGCTGAGCGCGGGCCGCTTTTCGCTGAGCTCTCCGGAGATCGGCCTGATTCGCACGCGCGAGCGGCGGATTCAGCTCTTGGGGCAGTCTGCGCTGCCCGAGCGCACGAGCGCGAAGCCCATTGCGATCGAGCAGCTGCCGACCGGGCAATTCCGCGTGCGCAATGCGCGCGTGACCTTTACCGACGAGGTCACGGGACGCGGCCCGTGGTCCATGTCCGGCATCAGCTTCGATCTGACGCGCGATATCGACTCGATCCGCTTGCAGGGCGACGCGCGGTTGCCCGACTCGCTCGGCGGGGCGCTGCGATTTGCCGCCACGGCAACGGGCGTGCTGAAAGATCCGCATGCCGTCGTATCAACTTTCTCGATCGCTGGCGAGGATCTCGACTTGGCCGGCTGGGCCGACGTGTTTCCCGACGAGTGGCCCGTGCCCGAAACCGGCCACGGCTTGCTCGAGTTGGCGGGTTCGCTGCGCGGCGCCGAGCTGACGGAGCTGTCGGCGCGCGTCGATTTCGCGCGCGTATCGGCGGTGCTGCCGCTCTGGGTCACGCCGTTGCCGGGACCCGAACCGATGCCCGTGCACGAAGACGATCGCGCGCAGCCGTATGTCCCGCCTGTCGTGAGCACGGCACGCATGAGCGCCGAGCCGCAGAGCGACCCGCAGCTGCCGGCGCAGAGCGCCGAACCGACGACCGAGATCGTGAGCTACGAGCGCATCGCGTTTCAGGCGCGTGCGCAGCGCGACGGACAAGACTGGCACGTGAGCATCGCGGACCTCGATCTGTCCCGTGCGGGCTCGCCGTGGCAAAGCGCACGCATCGAAGGAACTTGGTCGCGCACCGAAGCGGCGCAGCGCGGACGCCTCGCAGTCGATCGGCTCGTGCTGGGCAATATCTGGCCGCTGCTCGCCTATCTGCCCGAGAGCCCGTTCCTCGCGAAGCTGCGTGCGCTGCGTGCGCGAGGCGTTCTAGAAAATATTGCCGTTACGTTCGAACGCGCTGCGGACGCAACGCCGGCGTACACGATCGAAGCGAAGCTTGCCGACGTCGGCTTCGATCCCGTGGCGCGCATCCCTGGGGTGACCGGCATCAGCGGCACGCTGCGTGCCGATCACACGCAAGGAGAGCTGCATGTCGTCGGGCGCGAGGTGACCTTCGAGCTGCCGCGGATGTTCCGACATGTGCTCACGGCCGCTACGCTCGATGGCGATGTGAGCTGGAACGTCGATGCCGAGCGCATCGAAGTGCACAGCGACAATCTGCAGGTTGCGGGGGAGGACGGTCGCGCGAACGCGGTGCTGACCGTGCGCGTGCCGCGCGATGGCGGCATGCCCGTGCTCGAGATCGCAGCGCGCAGCGAAGACTTGAATCTCGCCGCCACCGGCAAGTACGTCCCCGGACACAAGCTCAGCAAGAAGACGCTCGCCTGGTTCGACAATGCATTCGTCGATGGACGCATCAAGTCGGCGAGCTTCGAGATGAACGGGCCCGTTCGTCTGTTTCCGTTCCGGAACGATGAGGGCACTTTCACTGCCCGTGCCGAGGTTGAAAACGCCACGCTCCTCTATCACGACGCGTGGCTGCCGCTCACCGACGTGGCCGGCGAAGTGAGCTTTCACAACCAGAGCATGAATGTACGCGTCGATACCGGGCGCGTCGGCGGCCTCACGACGAACGGCGCTACGGCGGAGATCAAAGATCTCAAGGACGTCGAGTTGCGCGTGCGCGCCGCAACGCAAGGCACGCTGACCGACGCGTTCTCCTTCCTGCTCGCAAGCCCACTTGCGTCCACCATGTTGGGCGAGCAGCTCGCCAAGCTCGAAGGCGAGGGGGCCGTGACGGCGGATGTTCGGCTCTTCCTGCCGATCAAACGCATGGAACGTCGCGATGTGCAGGTCAACGCCAAGATCGCCAATGCGACGCTCAAGCACGGCGACATCGAAGCGCCGGTGCGTGCGCTCTCGGGCAGCTTGAGCGTGCACAACAGCCTGCTGACGCGCGCCGAGCTACACGGGCGCTGGCTGTCCGGTCCTGTGGCAGTCGAAGCGATGCGGCTCGATGCGCGCTCATCCGAGCTCGTCGCGCACGGCCGTGCGGATGCGGCGTGGCTGAAAACGTTGCTCGACGTGCCCGCATCGATCGACATCGATGGCGAAGCGGCATGGCGCCTTACGACGAAGCTCACGGCGCGGGCGGACGATGAAGCGCAAGAGGATCGGCGCTTCCAGCTCACGGCCGATCTGCGCGACTTCGCGCTCGGGCTACCGGCGCCGCTCGGTAAACGCCTCGGCGAGCCGCGCCAGCTCGATCTCGTCATCTCGCTCGAGCCGCGCAATCGCGCCGTCGTGCGCGGTGCGCTCGGCGACGTGCGTGCGCTGCTGAGCTTCAGGCGCGACGACGGCGGTTGGATTCTCGATCGCGGCGGCGTGCGCGCGGACGGGCAGCCTGCGGCCGTGCCGAGTCATCGCGGTCTGCGCATCGAAGGCTCGATCGAGCGTTTCGTGCTCGACGATTGGCTCGCGCTCAAGGGGCCGGAGCGGCGCAACAACAAACGGCGGCTGATCGATTACTTACAGGCGGCCAATGTGCGCGTCGGCTCGTTCGAGCTGTTCGGCTATCGCTGGTCGGATCTGCGCGGCGTGTTGCAGGCGACGACGAACGGCTGGCGCATCGATGTCGATGGTCCCGAGGCGGTGGGGCAAGTCTTCCTACCCGAATCTTTCACGGGCAGCATGCCGCTGCGCGCGACCATGGAACGGCTCGTGCTCGCGAAAGGACCGCGTGAGCGAAATGACGGATCGTCAGGCGCACAAACCATCGATCCGCGTCAAGTGCCCGCGCTCGAGGTGCATGTCGACGACATGCACATGGACGGGCGCAAGCTCGGCACCGTCGATCTCACCGCAACGCGTGTCGCGTCGGGGCTCAACCTCGAACGCTTGAAGATCTCGAGCGGCGCGCTCGAAGCAGAAGGTTGGGGCGAGTGGCTGATGTCGCCGCAAGGCCCGCGCTCGCGCCTTACTCTCACGGCGCGCAGCTCCGATGTCGCAGCAACGCTCGTCGCGCTCGACTACACGCCGTTCATGGAAGCGCAGCGCGGCGAGCTGCGAGCGCAGCTCAATTGGGCCGGCGGTTTCGATGGCAGGCTCCTCGAACGCGCTTCGGGCACGATTTCAGTTCGCGCAGAGAACGGCCAGATCGTGAACCTTCAGCCCGGCGCGGGCCGCATGCTCGGGCTGTTCAGCGTCGCTGCGCTGCCGCGCCGGCTGGCGCTCGATTTCAGCGATTTGACCGACAAGGGGCTTGCTTTCGATACGATTCAGGGCGATTTCGACGTGCTGGAGGGAAATGCCTACACGTCGAATCTGCTGCTGCGCGGCCCGGCTGCCGAAATCGGTATCGCCGGCCGAACGGGCTTCGGAGCGCGCGACTACGATCAAACCGCGGTCGTTACGGGCAATTTGGGCGCATCGCTCCCGGTGGCCGGGGCGATCGCGGGCGGGCCCGCGGTGGGGGCGGCGCTGCTCTTGTTCTCTCAGGTCTTCAAGGAGCCGCTCAAAGGCATGACGCGCGGCTACTACCGCATCACCGGGCCGTGGGACAATCCGAATGTCGAGCGAGTGGATGCTTCCGCCGCGAAGGATGCGTCCGCTCGTGTCAGTGGAGCGAGCGAATGAGCGAATCCCGAGCGTTGCCCAAGACGGCAGCAATTCAAATGAATTCCGGCGCCGACGTCGCGGCGAATCTCGCAGCGGCACGCACGCTGCTCGAGCGCGCACGCGCCGAAGGCGCGCAGCTCGCCGTGCTGCCGGAGAACTTCGCGATCATGGGTCGACGCGAAGCCGACAAACTGGCGGTTGCAGAAACGCTTGGCGAGGGACCGATTCAGGATTTCTTGAGCCGCACCGCGCGCGAGCTCGGTATGTGGATCATCGGCGGCACGGCGCCGATCCGCTCGGAAACGCGGCCAGACAAGGTCGCGGCCGCCAGTCTCGTCTTCGACGATGCCGGACGCTTTGTCGCGCGCTACGACAAGATTCATCTGTTCGACGTCGATCTGCCGGATCGCGAGGAACGCTATCGCGAGTCGGCCACCATCGCGGCCGGCAGCAAGCCGGTCGTCGTCGAGACGCCGTTCGGACGCGTCGGCCTGGCTGTGTGCTACGACGTGCGTTTTCCCGAGCTGTTCCGCCACTTGCTGGCCGAAGGTGCGCAGATTCTGTGCGTGCCGGCGGCGTTCACCGCAGCCACCGGCCGCGCCCATTGGGAAACGCTCATTCGTGCGCGCGCGATCGAGAATCTATGCTACGTGATCGCGCCCGCGCAAAGTGGCGTGCATGCGAGTGGGCGCGAAACCTACGGACACTCCATGATCGTCGATCCTTGGGGCCACGTGCTCGCGTGCGTGGAGGAAGTCGGGGCAGGGGTTGCAGTCGGCGAAATCGACCTCACGTTGCAACAACAGGTCCGCGAGCGTTTCCCCTCGCTCGCCCATCGCCGTTTCCGGATCGCCGTCTGAGAGGTCTTTGGCGCCCGCTATGTCCACCCATCCGATCACCCGCGAAATGCTCCATCTCGAACTGCCGCAGCAGGCAACCGGCGTCGAGGCGCTCGAAGTGGCGCGTCAGTCGATTCTGCATCCGTCCGGTCTCGACGAAGATCGCATCGCGAATGTGCTCGGCAGCGTCATGGGCTACAGCGTCGATTACGCGGATTTCTATTTCGCGTTGACGCGCGAGGAGTCCTGGTCGCTCGAAGACGGCATCGTCAAAGACGGATCGCACAGCATCGAGCAGGGCGTCGGCGTGCGCGCGCTGTCGGGCGAGAAGACCGGATTTGCGTATTCCGACGAGATCGTTCTGCCGGCCTTGACGCAGGCCTCCGCAGCCGCGCGTGCGATCGCGCGCAGCGGCGGCAATGCCTCCGTGCAGGCGTGGCGCGCATCGACCGGTCATCGGCTCTACGCGCCGATCGATCCGCTCGAAGGATTGAGCGATGCGGACAAGGTGCGTCTGCTCGAGCGCATCGATGCCGAAGCGCGCCGTCTCGATCCGCGCGTCACGCAAGTGATGGCAAGCCTTGCCGGCTGTCATGAAGTGATCCTCGTGATGGCGAGCGACGGCACCATCGGCGCCGACGTGCGGCCGCTGGTGCGCATGAACGTTTCCGTGATCGTCGAGCAGAATGGCCGGCGCGAGCAGGGCTATTGCGGCAGCGGCGGCCGCTACGGTTTTGCCCGTTTCCTCGAGAACGACCGTTGGAAGGAGCTCGTGGCCGAAGCGGTGCGCAGCGCCGTCGTCAATCTGGATGCGCGTCCTGCGCCGGCCGGAACCATGACCGTCGTGCTCGGGCCGGGCTGGCCGGGCGTGCTGCTGCACGAAGCGGTCGGGCACGGGCTCGAAGGCGATTTCAACCGCAAAGGAACGTCCGCGTTCACGGGGCGGATCGGCGAGCAAGTCGCATCCGAGCAGTGCACCGTCGTCGACGACGGCACGCTGGGCTCGCGCCGCGGCTCGCTCAACATCGACGATGAAGGCACGCCGACGCAGTGCACGACGCTGATCGAGAACGGCATCCTGCGCGGCTACATGCAGGACAAGCTCAATGCGCGGCTCATGGGCGTCAAACCCACGGGCAACGGCCGGCGCGAGTCGTTCGCGCACATGACGCTGCCGCGCATGACCAACACGTACATGCTCGCGGGCAAGTACGCCCCCGAAGAGATCATCGGCTCGGTGAAGAAGGGCCTGTACTGCAAGAACTTCGGCGGCGGTCAGGTCGACATCACCTCGGGCAAGTTCGTGTTCTCGGCGAGCGAGGCCTATCTGATCGAAGACGGGCGCATCACCGCCCCGGTGCGCGGCGCCACGCTCATCGGCAACGGCCCTGACGTGCTGCGGCGGGTATCGATGGTCGGCAACGACCTCAAGCTCGACGAGGGCGTCGGCACTTGCGGCAAGGAAGGGCAGGACGTGCCGGTCGGAGTCGGCCAGCCGACGCTGCGCGTGGACGGACTCACAGTCGGCGGCACGCAGGCAGGCTAAAGTCGCGTCCGTCCCAGGCTATTGCTACGATGGCCGCGCACTCCCGCGGCTCGCTTGAACGATACGATGTGGCTCGCCCGACCGATCTACGAATTCCTGCCTTATCTCTACATGCTGATCGGCGTCGGCGGGCTGACGGCCGCATGGTTCGTGGACACCGAGCCCTTGCCCAGCATTTTCATGATCGTGGGCGCGCTCAGTCTGATGGGTGGGTTGGTCGTCTGGCTGCGCCGGCGCGATTACCGCACGCGGCAGGCCGAGTACAACCGTAAATCGCTCGACGATTGACGCTGCGCGCCGTTGGAGCGGCGCGCGGCAAGAGATCTCCGCTCAGCTGGCGCCGGCGCTGCGCGTTTCTGCGGCGGCAGGTACGGGCTCGATTCCGTCGGCTTCGGTGACCGTAGCGGCCGCTCCAGCGTCTCCCTGCATGTAGCCCTCGGGCAGCGGCACAGCATCGTCCTCACCCGCATCCGCAATCACTCGCGTGCGCGTCAGGCGCTCGTCGAAGTACATGATCTCGTGCTGCCCGATCTGCACGACGTCGCCGTCGTTGAGCATGCGTCGGCGCACGCGCTTCGAGCGCACGTAGATGCCGTTGGTGCTGTTCAAGTCCTCGAGCACGCAGGTGTGCAGCGTCGTGATGATCTGCGCGTGATGGCGGCTGATGTACTTGCTGTCGATCTGCAGATCGTTGTCGGGCGTGCGCCCGATGATGAAGCGTCCGGGCGTGAGCTCGCGCTCGGCAATCGTCTGGCCGTTGTAGCCGACGAGAATGCGACCGAGCACCACGCGCTTGTCCGCCGGGCGTTCCGCGACGGGCTCGCTGCGTCCCAAGCCCGGCGGCACGTGCAGGCGCACCGAACGCTCGGTGTACTCGACCCATTGCAGCTCGTCGATCGCGGCGCGCACGTCTTCGAGCGTGACGATGTCGCGATCGCGCGCATACGCCGCCATCATCGAGGTATCGCACAGCGTATTGATGAGACGCGGAATGCCGCCCGTGTAGCGATAGATGATCGGGAAGGTATCAGGCTGGAAGATCGTGCGGCCTTGCGAACCGGCGACTTCGAGCCGGTGCTCGATATAGGCCTGCATGTCGCTCTTCGACAGCGCAGTCAGGTGGAAGCGCAGACGAATACGCTGCGCGAGCTGCACGAGGCTCGGCGAGTTCAGCTTGTCGTTGAGCTCGGGCTGTCCGGCGAGGATGATGCGCAGCACCTTTTCCTTCGTCGTTTCGACGCCGGATAGCAGTCGGATCTCCTCGAGCACCTTGTTCGAGAGATTCTGCGCCTCGTCGACGATGAGCAGCACGCGGCGACCGTTGGCGTACTGTTCGATCAGGAATTCGTTGAGCGTGGCGAGGAGCTCTGCCTTCTTCATGCGGAACGGCTGGAAGCCGAACTGCACGAGAAGCGACTGCAGGAATTCGGTGGCGGAAACCTGCGTCTGGTTGATCTGCGCGACGACGACGTCCTTTTCGAGCTCTTTGAGGAACGTCTCGATCAGCGTGGTCTTGCCGGAGCCGATCTCGCCTGTGATGACGACGAATCCGTCCGTGAACCAGATCGTCGACTCCATGTAGGCTTTGGCCCGGGCGTGATGTTTGGACAGGTACAGAAACGCCGGGTCCGGGGTGAGCCGGAACGGGAGCTCTTGCAGTTTGAACAGCTCGAGATACATGTCTTGTCGCGTACCTCTGGGACCTGCCTATCTCGTGTGCGTCGGCGAACGCTACCCGGTGTGCGCGCGCCCTGCACGTGCAGAATGCTCATTTCCATGCCCGGCGGCGCGAGCCAGTTTACGGGCAAAGCCTTGGGTATTCAAAAGCGCACCCAGACGGCATCGTGCCTGCATATCAGGCCAGGAAACGGCATTCGATGGCGCTGGCCTTTGGGCCGTTGACATCCTTCCGGCGACTGGCTGCGACGGATGACGCTGCCCGGCCGCCGTATCCCCGAGCGCACGGTTGCCTCGGCGGGGGAGGCGGGCTCAGGCGAGCTTCAGTCGCAAAAGCTGTTTCAACGCGCGATCCCGGCGCGCCGCCGATGCGGCGACGATCGTGCAATGCCCCAGCTTTCGATTGGGCCTAGGTTCTTTACCGTAGCTGTGAAAGTGTACGCCCGGCACGCGCAGAATGTTCCCGAGCTCGGGGATGCTGCCGATGAAGTTCACCATGGCGGAATGTCCTACCGGCTCGGTGCTACCGAGCGGTAAACCGAGGATCGCCCGCACGTGATTTTCGAATTGGCTGGTCTGCGCGCCCTCGATGGTCCAGTGGCCGGAGTTGTGCACGCGCGGCGCCATCTCATTGGCGATCAGCTGGCCGCGTTTGACGAAGAATTCCACTGTCAGCACGCCCGCGTAGTCGAGGTGCTTGAGCAGGCGCGTCAGGTAGCGTTCCGCCTGCGTCTGGAGCGCAGAGTGCCGATACGGCGCGATCGAATAACGCAGGATGCCGTTGGCGTGCGTGTTTGCGGAGAGCGGATAAAAGCGCGTTTCGCCGCGCGTGCTGCGCACGGCGATCAGCGACACTTCGCGGCTGAAATCGACGAAACCCTCGTAGATAAGCGGCACCGCGCCGAGCGTCTGCCAGGCCGTCTCGAGATCCGACGCCTTGCGAATCAGATATTGGCCGCGTCCGTCATAGCCGAGGCGGCGGGTTTTCAATACGCCGGGAATGCCGATGTCGCGCGCAGCCTTCTCCAGGTCGTCGAAGCTGTCGACCGGCGCATAGGGCGGCGTCGGAATCTTCAGCCGAGCAAAGCAATTCTTCTCATCCAATCGATCCTGCGACGCGCCGAGCGCCGCAACCGGCGGCAGAAAAGGCTTACGCGCTGCGATCTCGCTGACCGCCTCGACCGGCACGTTCTCCACATCGAACGTCACCACGTCCACCGCGTCGGCGAGCTCGGCCAGGCGTGCACGATCGTCGAACGCGCCGCAGATGATGCGGCCGACTTGAGCGCCGGGTGCATCCGCGCTCTGGTCGAGGAACACGAAACGAAGCCCAAGGGGATAGCCCGCCAAAGCCAGCATTCTGCCAAGCTGGCCGGCGCCGATGATGCCGATCTTCATGAATGTGCGGAGGACGATTCGCTCGGATCGGGATGTGCGAGAACTGCTTGCGTTTGCTCGGTTCGGAAGGCGTCGAGCGCAACGCGAATGTGATCGTACTTGTTGGCGAGGATGGCGGCCGCGAGCAGGGCCGCATTGGTCGCGCCGGCTTGGCCGATTGCCAGCGTGCCGACCGGGATGCCCGCCGGCATCTGTACGATCGAAAGCAGCGAGTCGAGCCCGTTGAGCGCTTTCGATTGGACAGGGACGCCGAGCACGGGCAACGACGTCTTGGCGGCCACCATGCCGGGCAGGTGCGCTGCACCGCCGGCGCCTGCGATGATGACTTCGAGGCCGCGCGCACGCGCCGAGCTCGCGTACTCGAACAGCAGGTCGGGCGTGCGATGCGCGGAGACGACGCGCGTCTCGAATGGGACGCCGAGGCGCTCGAGCATTTCCGCCGCGCGCTGCAGCGTGTCCCAGTCGGACTTCGAGCCCATGATGATGCCGACGAGCGGGTTCATTCGTGAATTGTAGCCGATACGCGGCAGGGATGGGGTGTTTAGCCGGACAGGGCCTCGCGCAGGACGCGAAACAGCTCACGCGATGCATGCGGCGGCGAGCCGTTCTGCCGTTCGATGCGGGCACGCTCCAGCAGCTGCGTGAGCGCTCGTCGGTCGAGCGGCTGGCTAACCTCCTGGCTCAAGGCGTCGAGGGCGCTCGGCCCATCGCGCAGGAGCCGATCGCGCCATTGCTCGATACGGCGAAAGCGCAGTGCTTCGGCACGCTCGCGCAGGCGTTTCGCCTCGAGGGCAGCGCGGATCGGCTCGGCGTCGATCTTGCGCATCAGCTTGCCTATGTACTGCTTCTGGCGATACAGGCCGCCGTGCGCCGTGATGCGCCGTGCCAGCATCACGGCATCGCGCAGCGCTTCCGGCAGCGGCAGGGCGTCGAGCTCCGCCTGCGGCAGCTCGATCAGCCGTTCGCCCAGCGCCTGCAACTCGTCGCTTTGGCGCTTGCGCTCGCTCTTGCTGGGGCGTTCGTAATCTTCCTCGTCGGTCATGCGGCGATTGTAGCGGCAGCCGGCGCGCTTGCGCGGTCTTTGCGCACGTACCGGTCGGTGAAAGTCGCGCGCGGTTTGTTGCAAGTCACCTGGCGCGATCGGCGCTAGAATGGCCGCATGCACACACCCACGCGCAGCTCAGGCTCCAACCATCAGCTCAGTCACTCGCAGGAAGATCTCGAGCGGCTCGTCGTCTTGGCCCTCGAAGAAGCCAAACGTTTGGGCGCGAGCGAGGCCGAAGTAGGCGTCAGCGTTGATACCGGTTTGTCGGTGACGGCGCGCCTCGGCGAGGTCGAAACGCTCGAGTATCAGCGTGATCGCGGCATGGGCGTGACGATCTATCGCGGCAAGCGCAAGGGCTCGGCCAGCACGGCCGATCTCTCCGAGCGCGCGATTCGCGACACCGTTGCCAAGGCCTACAGCATCGCGGGCTTCACGGCCGAAGACGACTGCGCCGGATTGCCCGATCCCGACACCATCGCCAAGGATCCGCCCGATCTCGATCTATGCCATCCGTGGTCGATCGAGCCGGACCAGGCGCGCGATCTTGCGGTCGCGTGCGAAGCGGCGGCACTCGCCTTCGACAAGCGCATCGGCAATTCGGAAGGCGCCACGTTGTCGACGCATCATGGGCTGCGTGTCTTCGGCAACACGCTCGGGTTTCTCGGCGGCTATGCGACCAGCCTGCATAGCTTGAGCTGTGTCGTCGTCGCGCAGGAAAACGGCGAGATGCAGCGCGACTACTGGTATAGCTCGGTGCGCGATTGGCGCGAGCTCGAGGACGGAGAGCGGGTCGGTCGGCTCGCGGCCGAACGCGCGCTGCGGCGTTTGAATGCGCGCAAGCTCGCCACGCTGACGGCGCCGGTGCTGTTCGTGCCCGAGCTCGCGCGCGGGCTGTTCGGCCATTTCTTGGGTGCGATTCGCGGCGGCAGCCAGTACCGCCGCGCGTCGTTCCTGCTCGGCGCAGCCGGGCAGCAGATCTTTCCCGCGTGGCTGCAGATTTCCGAGCGTCCGCACATCCGCAAGGGCCTGGCGAGCGCGCCGTTCGATAGCGAGGGCGTGGCGACGCGCGATCGCGAGCTCGTCGATCAAGGCGTGTTGACGGGATACGTGCTCAGCACGTACTCGGCGCGCAAGCTCGGCCTGAAGACGACGGGCAATGCCGGCGGCGTGCACAACCTGATCGTCGCACCAGGCAACGAGGGCTTCGATGCGCTCGTGCGCAAGATGAACCGCGGTCTCATCGTGACCGAGCTCATGGGGCAGGGCGTCAACGGCGTGACGGGCGATTATTCGCGCGGCGCAGCCGGTTTCTGGGTCGAGAACGGCGCGATTGCCTATCCGGTGCACGAGATCACCATCGCCGGCAATCTGAAGGACATGTATCGCGACATCGTCGCGGTGGGCAACGATGTCGACACGCGCGGCGGAATTCGCACCGGCTCGGTGCTGATCGAGCGTATGACGATCGCGGGCGAATGAGTCGCGCGCAGTGCAGCGCGTTCGCGCGAGCGTAGCCCTACTTCTGCTCCAAGAGATCCTTGACGGTCTTGCCCTTGAGCGAGTCTTCGAGCGCTCGCTCTGCTGCGCGCGAGGCGGCAACCGCGGGCGAGATATCGCGGATGCGGCCAAGACGCGGACCGTCTACGTGCTCCCTAACTGCCGCCAGCACATCGGTGAGCTCGATCGTGGCCGGATCGCGGCCCGGCACCCACGTATCGTCGTCGGCAAGGAGCAGCAGCCCTCTGCGCTCGAGCGCGGTCACGATCGGTCCGAGCGCGGCGCCGGGTAGACCGAGATGATCGGCGAGCGCGTTGATGCTCCAGCGCTCGCGCCCCTGGTGATAGGTCGAGACGATCAGATACATGATCGACAGCGCGACGCGTTCGCGCAGGCTCGAGCTCAGCTGAACGTCAGCGTGACCGGGTCGCAGGTATTGCGGGTTTTGCACGTAGAACGCGAGCTGCGCGCCAAGCAGCAGCACGAGCCACGATACGTACAGCCAGATGAGCGCCACGACGGCAATCGCAAAGCTCGCGTAAATCACCACCGTGCGCGTCGAGCCCGCGATGAACGACGCGAAGATCATTCCGACCGCGGCCCAGAGCGCACCGGCGAACAATCCGCCCACCACTGCGGCGCGGACGCGCACCGAGCAGTTGGGGATGAAGCCGTACATGAAGGCGAAGACGCCGGTGACGATCAGATACGGCGTCAGCACGCCGAGCACGACCAAGATCGTGCCGAACGGCTCGTAGCTCGCCAGCGTCCGCATGAGGTTGGTGTTCCCGAGCGCGGCGAGCAAACCGAAAGCAGCGACGATTGCGGCGGGGCCGACGACGATGACGCTCAAGTACTCGCTGAAGCGCCGCGCGAGACTGCGCGGGCGTTCGACGTGCCAGATGAAATTGAAGCTTTCTTCGACCTTCTGCACCATCGAGATGACGGTGTAGAGCAGGAACACGAAGCCGATCGAGCCGAGCACCGTGCCGCGCACGTTGTTGACGAGATCCATGACGCGCGCGGTGATCTCATAGGCGCGTTCGGTGCCGAGCGGCTCGAGGAAGCTGAACAGCACGGGCTCGAGATCTTCGTGATAGCCGAGGCCCTTCAGCACGGAGAAGGACAGCGCAAGCAGCGGCACGATGGAGAGCAGCGTCGTGTAGACGAGGCTCATCGCGCGCAACGTCAGATGGCCGCGCACCACGTCGCGTATGAGGGCGTACGGGTAGCGCAGCACGTGCGCGAGGGTCCACAGCGGCCGCCCGATCAACGACTCAGGCGGTTCGAAGAGCCAGTGCTCGAAGCGCGTCAGAAGCGGTTGCAGCATGCGTGTCGAGCCTGACATGGGCCACGCGTCGCGGCAAGATGCGCGTTTGGACGGCGTGCCGAATGTCTATCCATCGCAGACCGATGGGGCGGCGTTTGTTCGGCTCGTGCTACGCAGTCGGCCGATTGGCAGCGGCGTCGAGACTCAAGTCGGGCGAGAGCGTGAAGTAAAAGGTCGCGCCTTCGTTCGGGCGCGACTCGGCCCAGATGCGACCGCCGTGTCGCGCCACGATACGTTGCACCGTCACGAGCCCGATGCCCGTCCCGGGAAACTCCGATTCGGTGTGCAAGCGCTGGAAGGGCGCGAACAGCTTGCTCGCGTAGCGCATGTCGAAACCCACGCCGTTGTCGCGCACGAAGTAGACCGGCCCTTCGGCTTGCCGCTGTACGCCGACCGTGACGCGGGCCTGCTCGGTATGTGCGGTGTACTTCCACGCGTTGTCGAGCAGGTTCTCGAGCGCGATGCGCAGGAGGCGTGGATCGGCGTGCACGTGCATGTCGGGCGCGACATCGAGCTCGACGGACCGATTTGGATAGCGCTCGCGCATTACGGCGGCGGCATCGGCGGCGATCTGCGAGAGGCTCGTCGGCCGCGCATTGAGCTCCGCGCGCGTGATGCGCGAGAGCCCGAGCAAGTCCTCGATGAGCTGCGACATCCGTTGGCTCGCCTCTTGGATGCGACGCAGGTAGTGCCGCGATTGCTCGTCGAGCTCGGCCGGTGCGGAGTCGTAGAGGATCTGGCTGAAGCCGGACAGACTGCGGAGCGGCGCACGTAGATCGTGCGAGACGGCGTAGGCGAAGGATTCGAGCTCGCGGTTCGCCACTTCGAGCTGCTGAGTGCGGGCGGCGACGCGGGCTTCGAGCTCGGCGTTCATGCGCTGCACCTCGGCGCGCGAGGCGAGCAGGCTGCGCATCGCGGCTTCGTCACGGCGCTGATAGCGGCGCAGCAGTGCGTAGAGCATCCCCGCCGAGCAGAGGACGAAGAGCCAGCCCTTGATTGTTTGCAGCTGGGTCAGGTGTGCGGGCGAGACATCCAGCGCTTCGACCAGGCGATCGGAAAGGAAGATCCAGAGGACGCCGAAGGCCAGGTAATAGAGCGTGATTCGCGCGGCGACATGCGTCGGGCCCTTCACCGGCACGACACCGTCCTTAGCGATGCTCAAGGTGCTCATGGGCGCGACCCTTCAACGAGATGGACGGGCGGGACAGCAATGTGCGTCCCAAGTTCACTCGAAGCCTCTCCAGGTCGCCAAGCGCCGCGATGGGCTCCTCAGGACGCCGTGAGCCGTTCGAGCGCTTCTGCGTACTTGGCCGAGGTTCGTTCGATGATATCGCGCGGCAGGGTCGGGCCGGGAGGCTGCTTGTCCCAGCTCAACGTTTCTAAGTAATCCCGCACGAACTGCTTATCGAAGCTGAGCGGGCTCGTGCCGACGCGATACGTATCGACCGGCCAGAACCGCGACGAATCCGGCGTGAGCGCCTCGTCGATCAAGGTGAGTTGCCCGGACTCATCGAGCCCGAACTCGAATTTGGTGTCGGCGATTATGATGCCGCGTGCACGTGCGTAATCGGCCGCGAAGCGATACAGCGCGAGTGCGGTCGTGCGCACTTGCTCCGCGATGTCGCGCCCGACGAGCGCGACGACGCGTTCGAAGTCGATGTTCTCGTCGTGCGCGCCGACTTCGGCTTTCGTCGCCGGCGTGAACAGCGGCTCCGGCAGCTGCTCGGCTTGTCTCAAGCCCGGGGGCAGGGCGATGCCGCAGACCTGACCGGTCGCCTGATAGTCGCGCCAGCCGGAGCCGATGAGATAGCCGCGCACCACGGCCTCGATCGGCAGAGCGCGCAAGCGGCGCACGACCATGCTGCGATCGGCGATGATGGCGCGTTCGTCCGGGTCGGTGACGACACGCTCCAACGGATAGTCCGTCGTGTGATTCGGGACGATGTGGCGCGTCTTGTCGAACCAGAATTGCGAGATGCGCGTCAGAATGCGGCCCTTGCCGGGAATCGGGTCCGGCAGCACGACATCGAATGCGCTCAACCGATCGGTGGTCACGATCAGCATATGGCGCTCATCCACTTCGTAGATGTCGCGCACCTTGCCGCGGTGGATCAGCTTCAGCCCGCGAAGGTTGGATTCGAACAGCGGCGGGGAGTCGTTCGCAGGCATCGGTTGAGAGCTCTCGTGCAACGGGTACGCCAGAGTCAGGCGCCATGCGCGGCGCGCGGCAACATGCCGCGGATTGTCGCAGCGGGTCGACAGGGCTTCAAGCTCGCGCCGCCGTGCGGCTGGCGTGGGCCCGAGGCGTAATAGCACGGGTTGACAGGCGCGCGGCGACTGCCGACAGTCGCGCGATCGACTGATCATTCACGGTAGCCCTTATGCCTACACCTTGGATCGCCGCTTCCATCCTCTCGGCGAACTTCGCGAAGCTCGGAGAGGAGGTCGACAACGTCATCGCTGCGGGCGCCGATGCGATTCATTTCGACGTCATGGACAACCACTACGTGCCCAACCTCACGGTCGGGCCGCTCGTCTGCGAGGCGCTGCGCACTCACGGCGTGACCGCGCCGATCGACGTGCATCTGATGGTCAAGCCGGTCGACCGGCTGATTCCCGACTTCGCCAAAGCGGGCGCAACCTGGATCACGTTCCATCCCGAAGCAAGCGAGCACGTCGATCGCACGCTCGGCTTGATTCGCGAGCACGGCTGCAAGGCCGGGCTCGTGTTCAATCCGGCCACGCCGCTCACGTGGCTCGATCACGTCATGGACAAGGTCGACATGGTGCTCATCATGTCGGTGAACCCGGGCTTCGCTGCGCAGAAGTTCATCCCTTCGGCGTTACCGAAGCTACGTGCGGCGAAGGAGCGCATCCTCGCAAGCGGGCGCGAGATCCGCCTCGAGATCGACGGCGGCGTGAAGGTCGACAACATCGGCGAGATCGCGCGTGCCGGTGCCGATACGTTCGTTTCGGGCTCCGGCATCTTCGGCACGAAGGACTATGCTGCGACGATCGCCGCAATGAAGCGCGCGATCGCTGCCGCGGGTTCGATGGGCTGATACGAAACCGCCCGTAAGGTCAGACCGGCAAGCCTGACATTACGGGCGGTCGGAATGAAGGAGAGAAGAAAAGGAGCGAGCGGCTACGCTCGTGCTCAGTCCTCGTCGTCGAAGTCGTCGCTCTCGACGCGACGGCTCGGCGCGATAGCGCGGCCGGCGGCTGCGGCAAGCGGCGGCTTGGTCTTCATCTTGGGCCGCGCGCCGAAAACGACGATCGTCTTGCCGGTCGCGCGCAGCAATCCCTGATCTTCGAGCACCTTGAGCACGCGTCCGGCCATCTCGCGCGAGCAGCCGACGAGACGCGACAGCTCCTGGCGGCTGACCTTGATCTGCATGCCCTCGGGATGCGTCATCGCATCCGGCTCGTTGCACAGATCCATGATCGCGTGCGCCACACGGCCGGTAACGTCGACGAACGCGAGGTCGCCGAGCTTGCGATTGGTGCGATCCAGGCGCGTGGCGAGCTGCGTGGCAAGCTCGAAAACGAGGCCTGGGCTTTCGGCAGCGAGCTGGCGGAAGCGGGGATAGGTCATTTCAGCGAGCTCACATTGCTGGCGCGTACGCACCCAGGCGCTGCGCGTGGGCTGTTCGTAGAAGAGGCCCATCTCGCCGAAGAACTGTCCCTTGTTGAGGTAGGCAAGCACCATCTCGTTGCCTTCCTCGTCCTCGATCATCACTTCGACCGAGCCGCTGACGATGTAGTAGAGAACATCGGGCAAGTCGCCGGCATGGATGACCACCGTCTTGGAAGGCACGGTGCGAATCCGGCAGTAGCTCAGAAACCGATTGATCGCCGGAATGTCGCTCAACGGCCTTGCGCCCTCTTCCATACTCACCTCGTAGGTTCTTGTGTAATACGTTGTTGTGGTACTACGTGGCCACGCGGGTCCCCTTCGCGCGCCATTTAATACACATACCGGCTCAACCGCAAGTTTGCCCCATGCCGGTCGAGCAGGTCCCTTCAGATCCAGTACGCAGTGCGTGTCATCACGCGTGCCGTGAGCTTCATGAGCGCTCGCGCGAAAAACGGCAATTCTTCGCCGCCTGCGCGTAGTGCGTTGCGACCGTGACGCTCTTCGTCGGTCGACATCTGCTCGATGATCGCGCGCGTGCGTGCATCGTCTTTCGCGAGCTGGCGCAGATGACCTTCGAGATGCTCGACGACCTGACGCTCGGTTTCGGCAACGAAACCTAAGCTCGTCTTATCGCCGGCGAGTCCGGCCAATGCGCCGATGGCAAACGAACCTGCGTACCACAGCGGATTGAGCAAGCTCAGTCTGCCGTCGAGCTCGCGCACCCGCTGCGCGCACCAGGCGAGATGATCGGTTTCCTCGCGGGCCGCTTCCAGCAGCGATTCCCTGGTTGCGGGCGACTTCGCAACGAAGGCTTGTCCCTGATAGAGAGCCTGAGCGGCCACTTCGCCGGAATGATTGATGCGCATCAGCGCCGCAGCATGGGCTCGGTCGCGCGGATTTTCGAGTGAGTCGGGGATTCCCTCAGCCGGGTAGGGCCGGGAGGAATGGTGCTCTGCGACCACGGTGCGGACCGCCTGGTCGAGGGCGATCAACAAGCGGTCGGCAGGTCCGAACGAACGGACGGCCGAAGTGGTGGATTGGCTCATGGCGGCTCATTATATATGTGCTGTACCGGGGCGGGGCCCCAGGGAAGGGGGTGTGCGCCCGGGTGCCGCCGGGCCATCCGCCAAGATGCCCCAGGATGGGTTTGCAAAGCCCGGTTTCGTCCTTTAGACTTGCCGGCCTTTTAGCCCCCAGGGCAAAACGATTTTCCCCGGAGAATTCAATGAGAACCGTTTTCGCCAACGCGGCTACGGTGCGGCGTGATTGGTACGTCGTCGATGCGACTGGCAAGACGTTGGGTCGGCTTGCCAGCCAGATTGCTTTCCGTCTTCGCGGCAAGCACAAGGCTTCGTTCACCCCGCACGTCGATACCGGCGATCACATCGTCGTGATCAATGCGGGCAAGATCCGTGTCACCGGCCGCAAGCTGACGGATAAGTTCTATCATCGTCACACCGGTTACATCGGCAATCTCAAGTCGACGAGCCTCGAGAAGCTGCTCCAGACGCATCCGGAGCGTGCGATCGAGTACGCGGTCAAGGGCATGCTGCCGAAGAACCCGCTCGGGCGCAAAATGTTCAAGAAGCTGCACGTGTTCGCGGGTGCCGAGCATCCCCACACCGCGCAGCAGCCGAAGCCGCTCGAGATCTAACGTACCGCTAACGTTTACCGACAGGCACTCTTCTCATGGCGACTTCCTTCAATTACGGCACCGGTCGACGCAAGACGGCCACGGCTCGCGTGTTCCTGCGTCCCGGCACGGGCAATATCACGATCAACGACCGTCCGCTCGACGATTTCTTCGGTCGTAAGACGGCGCGCATGATCGTGCGCCAGCCGCTCGAGCTCGTGAACATGGTGGACAAGTTCGACGTGTCGGTCACCGTGCAGGGCGGCGGCATCACGGGCCAGGCGGGCGCCATCCGTCACGGTCTGACCCGCGCGCTCATCGAGTACGATGAAACCCTCCGCAAGCCGCTGCGCGATGCGGGCTACGTGACGCGCGATGCGCGCGAAGTCGAGCGCAAGAAGGTCGGCCTCCGCAAGGCGCGACGCGGCACGCAGTTCTCGAAGCGCTAATCGTCGAGACTGCGGTCGACCCATTGACATTTGGCGGTCAGGATCGAGAGTATTATAGGACTGTCAGCCGTCAGTGGTCGATCACCGACAGGTTTTGGGGGATCGTCTAGCGGTAGGACTACGGACTCTGACTCCGTCAACCTAGGTTCGAATCCTAGTCCCCCAGCCAAACAAAAGGCCCGGCAAAACGCCGGGCCTTTTTCATTTCGGGGTCCCGGCTCGTTTTCGGACTGAGATGAGAACCGGGTTCGACAACAAGGGAGCGAATGAACATCGAGGTCGCACTGCAAACTCGATGGTCCGATAGGGGCGGAGCCCATGGATGGGCGGAGGCATCCTCGGCTCCCGACAGAAGCAAAAGGGCTCGGCATGTGCCGGGCCCTTTTGGTTTTTCATCCCTGTGGCGACCGATTCCGCCGACCGATGCGAACGTCGCGGCGGCAGCGAGCTCGGCTTCGCGGCGGCGTCATGGCGATGGCCGCCGACAGGGCGATTCGCTGGACAGCGGATGCGGGCTACGTCAGGCCGACTCGGTATCGGGTAGGGATGGAACGACTCCGAACCGACGAAAGCTCATTCGAACAAGAGCGGATAGCGGCACGACCGCTCGGCGAGATCGCGCACAACTTTGCTCTTGCGTGAGAGCTTCGAGCGAAGCGCGTGCTCGGGTGCTCCTGCTAGCGGCGATCGATTCGCTTTGATGCGAGCGTCCACGGGGCGCTCGGTCCGATCGCGCCGACTCCCGACAGTGCCGGCGCGCGTTGTCGTTCAGGGGGGCGTTGGGGTGGGGGCGTTGATGAGTCGACGCGCCGCTCATCCGTGCGCGCCGGCCCGACGCTCGATGTCGATTCCCGCTCCTTATCGTCGGGCCGTCCGATCTCGTCCTACGCTGTCGCGTTCTTCGGTCGCTCGAGCGTGCGCGTTCCTTCTTCGGTGCCCAAGATCAGCACGTCGGCAGGACGCATCGCGAACAGTCCGACCGTGACGACACCCGGAATCTGGTTGATCGCGCTCTCGAGTCCTTTGGGATCCACGATCTTCAGATCGTGGACATCCACGATCTGGTTGCCGTTGTCGGTGATCACGCCCTCGCGGTAGATCGGGCGACCGCCGAGGCGGACGAGCTCGCGCGAGACGTAGGAACGCGCCATCGGAATGACCTCGACCGGTAGCGGAAAGCGGCCGAGCACGTCGACGAGCTTGGAGTCGTCGGCGATGCACACGAACAGCCGCGACGCGGCGGCGATGATCTTTTCCCGGGTGAGTGCGGCGCCGCCGCCCTTGATCAGCCGCAGGTGATGGTCGGATTCGTCCGCGCCGTCGACGTAGAGGGGCAGCTCACCCGTCTCATTGAGGTCGAGCACGTCGAAGCCGTGCTGCTCGAGGAGCTTGGTCGTGGCTTCCGAGCTCGATACTGCGCCGCGGATGCGCACCTTGCGCGCAGCCATCTCTTCTATGAACCACTTCACAGTGGAACCCGTGCCGACGCCGATCACGTCATCGTCGTGTACGTACGAGAGGGCGGCTGCGGCGGCGAATTGCTTCTTTCGATCGACGTTCATGGCTCGTTCTTCACGGGGAGACCACGCCAAACACCTTATTTCCTAGGTCCAGATACGACTGTGCCCGCTTTCGCGGGCACAGTCTTCATAACATCATCCAGAAGAGCTTTTACTTCTTCTTCGCAGCCTTCTTCTTGGTGCTCTTCTTCTTGGACGACTTCTTTGCCTTAGTTGCCATAGTAATGGATCTCCATGTCGAGTTAGTCCGGGCGCAGTATATACATAAATCGAAAATGGCAAGCAAGGGGTGTATGCGAATTTGTTGTTGGACTTCTCATCGCTTTCGTCGCACGAGCGACTCGATGAACGTCCACTGCGCCTTCGTGACCGGCGTGACCGACAAGCGATTGCCTTTGCGCAACAGGGTCATTCCTTTCAACTTGCCCTCTTCGTGCTCGCGCAACGTCGCGAGGGAGATGACCTCGGCGAACTTGTCCATGAGCTTCACGTCGACGGCGAACCAGCGCGGATTGTCGGGAGTGCTCTTCGGATCGTAGTACTCGCTCTTCGGATCGAAGGCGGTGCGGTCCGGATACGCCTCGCCGACGATCGTCACGATCCCGGCGATGCCGGGGATTTCGCAACTCGAGTGGTAGAAGAAGGCGAGATCCCCTTTGCGCATCTCCTTCAGGAAATTCCGCGCCTGGAAATTGCGAACTCCGTCCCAGCCGGTGGTTTGATTTCGCGCGCGCGCGAGGTCGTCGATGCTGAACGTGTCGGGCTCGGACTTCATCAGCCAGTAGTTCATGGGCTCAGGTCTCTTGGTGCGGGATTCGATAGCAGTCTTTCTCGGTCAGCACCGCATCGAGCGGCACGTCCCAAGGTGCGGGCGTGAGGTGTGCGATACGTTGAAACTCGTATGCGAGCCCGATGAGCTTGGGGCGACGCCAGTGTCGCGGCGGGCGCAGATGCGCAAGGCAGCGATCGTAATAGCCGGCGCCGCTCCCGAGACGCCAGCCGCGTTCGTCGACGGCAACGAGCGGGAGAAAGACCACATCGAGCGTGCGCACTGGGGTCGGTTGCAGGCGCGCACCGGCCGGCTCGGCGATGCCGTAGCGGTTCGGGACGAGCTTTCCGCCGCGCGGATAGCGGGCGAAATGCATCCGGTTCGAGCGAAAGTCGGTGATGACGGGTAGGAAGACTTCGCAACCAAGCCGTCGCGCGCGTTCGATGAGCTCGACCGGATCGGCTTCGTTGCGATGGGCGACGTAGAACGCGACGCGTAGCCCCGGACGCAGCAGGTGTGCGCGCATGGCGATGGCGGCGAAGCTTGCGGCCGCTGCCTTGCGTGCCGCCGCGGTCAGTGCTGCACGTTGCGCACGCATCTCGCGCCGCACGCGATCACGCTCGAGGGAGATCATCGGAGAAGGAGGAAGGAGAGAGGAGGCGCCACCCGCCTGTGCCGTCATGAGCCATTGCTCTCGACACGGAGCAATAGGTGGGATGCAGCCACGGCAGTTAAGGCTTCCCGCCCGAAGCGGGTTTGCACAATTCTGCCGCGAGACCGGATCCCTTGGGTGTTAACGTTAGGGTCGAGAGGTAACCCGACACATGTCGAACACCGCAGGCAGCGCCATATCCATTCTATCAGGCTGAGGGCGGTCGCGTTTCGACTTTTCCCCATGCCCCGCTCCAGTAACGAACGGCTTCTCGAAAAGTTCGGCGCGCGCAGCGCCGATTCGTTCACAGATCGAGCTGCCGTCCTCGTGAGAGCGCCGATTCGACCCGTTCGCGCAGCTCGCGGATTCGATTGCCGACGTCCGATCCGTCGACATCTTCGCGCGAGCGCAGCTTGAGCAGCTCGTGCGTGATGTTCAGGGCGGCGATGACGGCGATGCGATCGAGCCCGACCACATTGCCGGCGTCGCGGATCTCGCGCATCTTGGCGTTCAAGTACTCCGCCGAATCGAGCAGCGCCGTGCGCTCCTCGGGCAGGCATGCGACCTGATATTCCTTCTCCAGGATGCGGACGCTGACCCTCACCATCCGGTCGCTCATGTGCCGTGCTCCATCGCCTTCAGGCGGCCGATCATCGCTTCGACGCGGGCGCGGACCTGCTCATTCTTCTGCAGGAGCGTCGCGCGCTCGGTCATCATCGAATCCATGCGCTGCCGGAGCGCACGATTCTCTTCCTGGAGCTGGGCGACCATCGCGACGAGCGCATCGACGCGGGCCTCGAGCTGCTTGAGCTCCAAATCGATCGACGTCTTCGTGTCCGACTCGCTCATATGACCGTTAGCCCCACGATCGCCTGCTGACAGCGATTTCGCGGGCGATTATGCGGCTGCCGCGAAGAGCCGGTCAAACGCGCAGCGCGCGGGCGCGGGCCGGCGCGCGGGTGCTACCATAAGCGCATGTTGCAGGTCACCTTTCCCGAGATCGTGCGAGCGCTCACCGAGCTGCGTTCGTCGGTGCCGGCGGCCGAGAGCCACGGTTGCTTGTGCGGCGCGCTGTGCGCTTCCAACGACTATCGGGTCGAGCGCTGGCTCGAGGAGATCGTGCCCGATGCCGAGGAAAGCGCTGAACGCACCGAGCCGCTCAAGCGGCTCTATGACGATACCGTGCGTGCGCTGCGCGGCCAGGACATGGAGTTCCAGCCGCTCTTGCCCGACGACGAAGCCTCGCTCGAGGAGCGAGCACGCGCGTTGGGGCAGTGGTGTCAGGGCTTTCTGTATGGATTCGGTACGGGCGGCCCCGCGGCCAAGCAGAAGCTGCCCGCGAACGTCGATGAGATCCTGCGCGATCTGACGCAGATCGGACGGGCGAGCGTCGCGCTCGGCGCCGACGACGAGGAGCAGGAGCAGGCTTACGCGGACGTGATCGAGTACGTGCGCGTTGGCGTGCAACTCATCCACGACGAGCTGTACACGGCTCGCAGCAAGTATTAGCGCAGATCACAACACCGCATGCGCAAAGACGAATTCGCTCGCCGGCGCCGGCGACTCATGAAGATGATGGGCCGCGGCGCCATCGCGATCCTGCCCGCCGCACCGGTCAAGTCGCGCAACAGCGATGTGACCTATCACTACCGGCCCGACAGCGACTTCTTCTACCTCACCGGATTCGCCGAGCCGGAAGCGGTCGCCGTGCTCATTCCGGGGCGTGCGCATGCCGAGTACGTTCTGTTCGTACGCGATCGCGATCCTCTGCGGGAGACGTGGGACGGACGCCGCGCCGGTCCCGAAGGGGCGACACGCGACTACGGCGCCGACGATGCGTTTCCGATCGGCGATATCGACGACATTCTCCCCGGGCTAATGGAAAGCTGCTCGCGCGTCTATTACACGATGGGGTTGCACCCCGAATTCGATCAGCGCGTGATCGGCTGGGTGAACTCGCTCAAGGCGCGCGCACGCACCGGCGTGCAGCCGCCGCAGGAATTCGTCGCGCTCGATCACCTGCTGCACGACATGCGGCTGTACAAGTCGCACCCGGAGCTCGATGCCATGCGGCACGCCGCGCGTATCGCCGTGGCGGCGCACAAGCGCGCGATGCGTTTCACGCGCCCGGGGCGCATGGAATACGAGGTGATGGCCGAGCTGCTCCACGAGTTTCATCGCCACAAGGCGGACATTTCCTATTACCCAATCGTGGGCGGCGGCGCGAATTCGTGCATCCTGCACTACCACGAGAACGACGCGGAGCTGAAGGACGGCGATTTGCTGCTCATCGACGCCGGCTGCGAGTACGAGCTCTACGCGTCGGACATCACCCGTACCTTTCCCGTCAACGGGCGCTTCACGCCCGAGCAGCGCGCGATCTACGAGATCGTGCTCGAAGCGCAGCATGCGGCGATCGAGAAGGTGCGGCCGGGACATCATTGGAACGAGCCGCACGATGCGGCCGTGCGGGTGATCACGCAGGGGCTCGTCAAGCTCGGGTTGCTCAAGGGCAAGGTGCCGAACCTGATCCGCGACGGCGCGTACCGTACGTTCTTCATGCATCGCACCGGCCATTGGCTCGGCATGGACGTGCACGACGTGGGCGACTACAAGGTGGGCGGTGAGTGGCGCGTGCTCGAACCGGGCATGGCGCTGACCGTCGAGCCCGGCATCTACATTCCCGCCGGGACGAAGGGCGTCGCCAAGCGCTGGTGGAACATCGGCGTGCGCATCGAAGACGACGTGGTCGTCACGAAGGATGGGCACGAGGTGCTCACTGCAGAGCTCATGAAAGACCCGGACGAGATCGAGCAATGGATGGCGCAAGGAGCGTGATCGTGCTCGCACCGTGTCGCAGCGGCAGGGCGAGCCCGGAGCGGGGTCGAGCATGAACGGTACATCTCACGCGGCGGACTTCGATGTCGTCATCGGCGGCGGCGGGCTCGTCGGTGCGACGCTGGCGCTTGCGCTCGCCGAGCTCGACTTGCGTGTGGCGCTGATCGAGGCGAGCGCGTTCGACGATCCTGGGCAGCCGAGCTTTGACGATCGCACCACCGCGCTCTCGAACGGCAGCCGCCGCGCGTTCGAGGCGCTCGGCGTCTGGCAGCTCATCGAGCACGAGGCGACGCCGATTCGGCGCATCCATGTTTCCGACCAAGGGCGCTTCGGCTTCGCGCGCCTGGATGCGCACGAGCTCGGCCTCAAGGCGCTCGGCTACGTCGTCACGAATCGCATCATGGGCGCCGCATTGTGGCGGCGCTTGGCGGCGACCTCGGTGCACCTGATTGCGCCGGCGCGCCTGGCCGGCATGGAGCTCATCGATGGCGCGCAACGCGTGAGCTTCGTGCGTGCGGGCGATGGCAACGAGACCGAATCGGTCAGCGCCAAGCTCGTCGTCGCGGCCGACGGCGCGCAGTCGACGCTACGCACGGCGGCGGGCGTGAGCGCGCAGAGCTGGGATTACGAGCAGGTCGCGGTCATCGCGAACGTCTACACGCAACGTTTCCACGATCACGTGGCGTACGAGCGTTTCACGTCGGCTGGGCCGATTGCGATGCTGCCCATCACCGACGGGCGCTGCGGCCTCATCTGGACGTTCGCCAAGGACGAAGCGGATCGTTGGGCGGAGTGTCCCGACGAAGAATTCCTCGCGCGGCTGCAAGAGGCGTTCGGTTTCCGGCTGGGGCGCATCACGCGTGTCGGTACGCGACATAAGTATCCGCTCGCGCTGACGCGCTCGGACGATCACATTGCCGAGCGACTCGCCATCGTCGGCAATGCAGCGCAGGCGCTGCACCCGATCGCAGGGCAGGGCTTCAATCTCGGCCTGCGCGATGCAGCGAGCTTGGCGGAGATCCTCGCGGAGGCGCGCGAGCAGACGTCGGGCGAGCTCGACGTCGGCGACGGGCTGTGGCTGCAACGCTATCGCGCGTGGCGCGAGGCGGATCGCAGCAACATCGTGCGCTTCACCGACGGGCTGGTGCGTTTGTTCACGCAGCCGTTCGGTCCCGTGCAGGTGTTGCGCGATTTCGGCCTGCTCGCATTCGATCTCGTGACGCCTGCCAAGCATGCGCTGGCGCAACTCTCCCTGGGCGCGGCAGGTCGGGTGCCGCGTCTGACACGCGGCGTACCTCTCAGACATGCGCACTGATTTCGGCATCGTCGTCATCGGCGGCGGGCTCGTCGGAGCCTGCACGGCAGCGCTTGCGGCAGCGCATCCTGCGCTTGCCGGCATGCGCGTGGCGTTGATCGAAGCGAATCCGCCGACGCTGCCGCCGCCGGACGATATCGATCTGCGTGTCTCGGCCATCTCGCGTGCCTCGCAGCGCATCCTCGAATCGTTCGGCGCGTGGAGCGCGCTCGGTGCGGCGCATGTCTCGCCCTACGGCGATATGGTGGTGTGGGATGCGGCGGGTAAGCCGCACGGTCCCGCGTCGCTGCATTTCTCGGCGAGCGAATCGAGCGAGCCGAACCTGGGGCATATCGTCGAGAACCGCCGGCTGCTCTGGGCGATCTACTCATCGTCGTCGTTTCGCGAGCGTGTGACGGTCTTGCGCGGCGAGCTCGCGGCGCTCGACTGCAATGCCGAGCGCGTCGAGCTCACGCTCGGCGACGGCCGCCGCTATACGAGCCAACTGGCCGTGGGCTCGGACGGTTCGGACTCGATGAGTCGCAAGCTCGCCGGTATCGACACGAGCGGGCGCGATTACGAGCAGGCTGCTTTCGTGACGCACGTGCGCACGGAGCGTCCGCATCGGGAAACGGCGTGGCAACGTTTTCTGCCGTCGGGACCGATCGCGTTCCTGCCGCTCGCCGACGGTCGCAGCTCGATCGTCTGGAGCACCAAGCCGACCCATGCGGCTGCGCTCGTGAACGGGCCTGAGGAAAGCGTCGAAGCTGAGCTTGAAGCAGCGATCGACGGCCTGCTCGGCAAGGTGACGTTGGCAGCGGGGCGCGCGTCGTTCCCCTTGCGCGTGATGCATGCTCGCTCGTACTGCGCCGAACGTTTCGTGCTCGTCGGCGATGCCGCGCACACCGTGCATCCGCTAGCGGGACAAGGCGTCAATCTGGGCTTTCTCGATGGCGCAGCGCTCGTCGAGGTGCTGGCGGATGCGGTGCGCGGCGGGGCGACGCAAGAGACTTTCTGCGAGCAGCGCGTGCTGCGCAGATACGAGCGTTGGCGCAAGAGCGAGAACACGCTCGCGCTTGCCTTCATCGACGGATTGAACCGCTTGTTCTCGACGGATGCGAGCCTGCCGGGTACGGTGCGTCGCCTCGGGCTTGGGCTCGTCGATCGGGCCGGACCGCTCAAGCGCTTCTTCATGAGCCGCGCGATGGGGACGGGCGGCGAGCTGCCCGAGCTGGCGCGCGCGGTGCGCGCACGGTGACGCTCGCTCGGATCTCCTGCCATGGTCGGCGCCGCCGCGTGGCGGGCGGCGGCGCGTGACAACTGTGCGTATAGCTTTCCTTGCCGGCGCTCGTATTCGTTACACTTCGCGGCCTATGCGTGCCGGCGCGGGCAGCTCACGGCGGGAATACCACCAACCAAGCCGCTACTCGCAGGGCCCGCGGCCGTGCTCCGTCAACGTTCGCTCGAAGAGCAGATGGGTTTCGGGCGGCTCGGCGACGGCCGTTTCGTGAACGCAGTGCATGAACAATAGGCACATCTACATCCTCGCGGCGCTGCTGACCGTGCTCGGCATCGGCCTGTTCACATACAAGGCCAAGGTGCTGGGCTTTCCGGTTCGACCGCAGCAGCAGACGCAGACATGGACGATCGAGGCAGCGCTGCGCTTCGATCCGGGTCCCGCCGCCGTCAAGGCAACATTGCGCATCCCGAGCCTGACGCCCGGCTATTCGCTGCTCGATGAGAACTTCATCTCCCGCGGCTTCGGCGTGACGACGTATATCGCGCCTGCCGGGCGCGAGGCGCAATGGTCGGTCCGTCAAGCCGCCGGACCGCAGACGATGTACTACCGCGCCGTCGTCTATCGCGACGAGACGCGCCTTGCGGAAGATACGACGCCGCCGTTTCCGACACCGCCCGAGCTCGACGAGGCTTCGCAGCTGGCGCTCGAAGCGCTCATTGCCGAGGTGCGCCGGCAATCGGCCGACGTGGCGAGCTTTACGGTGCAGCTCTTGAGGCGCATCAATCAGGGCGATCAGGATCCATACGTTCGCGTTTTCCTAAAGCGCGGCGACACGCAGGCCGATCGCGCGCAGCTCGCGACGATGCTGCTCGCCGGCGCCCAGATTCCGGCGCGAGTCGCGCATGGCGTATTCCTGCGCAGTGCGCCGGGCGCGGTCCAGCCAGAGTCGATCCTCGAAGTGCACGACGGCGTGCAATGGCTTTACTTCAATCCGACGACTCTGCAGCAAGGGTTGCCGCCGGATTTTCTCATCTGGTGGCGCGGCGACGATCCGATCGCCGAAGTGACGGGCGGCTCGAATCTCGACGTGACGCTCGCCGTCCAGGAAAACCTCCTGCCGGCGATGGTGGTTGCCGAGCGACGTGCGGAACAGAGCGGCTCGCACGCAGTGGATTTCTCGCTGTTCGCGCTGCCGATCGCGACGCAGGCGGTCTACAGCGTCCTGCTCATGATTCCCATCGGCGCGCTCGTGATCGTGCTGCTGCGCAATTTCGTGGGCGTGAAGACCTTCGGCACCTTCATGCCGGTGCTGATCGCGCTGGCCTTTCGCGAGACGCGGCTCGTCTGGGGCATCCTGCTCTTTGCGATCATCGTCGCGCTCGGCCTCTTGATCCGCTTCTATCTCGAGAAGCTGCGCCTGTTGCTCGTGCCGCGCCTGACCTGCGTGCTGACGGTCGTCGTGCTGCTCATGGTGGCGATCAGCATCGTGAGCCAGAAACTCGGGCTGCAGCCGGGGCTGTCGCTCGCGCTGTTCCCGATGGTGATCATCTCGATGACGATCGAGCGCATGTCGATCGTGTGGGAAGAGCGCGGCGCGTCGGAGGCGATTCAGGAAGGCATCGGCAGCCTCATCGTCGCGGCGATTGCCTACCTCGTGATGGGCATCGCCTGGCTCGAGCACTTGATGTTCGTCTTCCCGGAGCTGCTGCTGCTCGTCATCGTCGGAGCGCTGCTCGCCGGACGCTACACCGGGTATCGGCTGCTCGAGCTGCGCCGCTTCAAAGGCGTGCTGCCGGAGCACCTCGCGCAATGAGCAGCGGCATCGAAAGGAGCGCTTGAGCGATGTTCTGGCGTGCGCGGCGGCTCAAACAGGAGGGCGTGCTCGGCCTCAACATGCGCAATGGCGAGTACATCCTGCGGTTCAATCCGCGCAGCCGTTATCCGCTGGTCGACGACAAGCTCCGCACCAAGCAGCTCGCGCTGCAGGCGAACATCGCCGTGCCGCCGCTCTACGGCGTAATTCGCACCCAGCACGATATTCGTCTGCTGCCGGACATCGTCCGCGAGCACCCGCAATTCGTGCTCAAGCCCGCGCACGGCAGCGCTGGCGACGGCATCGTCGTCATCGCCGGGCGCAGCGGCTCGCGCTATCGCACCATCGGCGGGACGCTGCTCGATGAAGAGTCGCTCGCGCATCATCTGTCGAACGCGATCAACGGCCAGTTCAGTCTGGGCGGCGTGCAGGATGTGGTGATCGTCGAGTACATGGTGCAGTTCTCCCCGGTGTTCGAGAGCTTGAGCTACCAGGGCGTGCCGGACATCCGAGTGATTGTCTTTCGCGGCATTCCGATCATGGCCATGGTGCGACTGCCGACGCGCGCGTCGGGCGGGAAGGCCAACTTGCATCAGGGGGCGGTGGGCGCGGGGATCGATCTTGCGACCGGCGTGACGCTGACCGGCGTCCTCGGGACGGAAGTCATCACACATCACCCCGACACGGGCAATCCGATCGCCGGCGTCAAGGTCCCCGACTGGGACACGATGCTCGACATCGCCGCGCGCTGCTACGAGCTCACGGGGCTCGGCTACATCGGCGTGGACATCGTTCTCGATCGCGATCGCGGCCCGCTCGTGCTCGAGCTCAACGCCCGACCCGGGCTCGCCATCCAGATCGCCAATCGCCAGGGACTGCTGCGTCGCTTGCAGATCTGCGAGCAACGCGCCGATTTCAATGCGCCGCCGGCAGAGCGCGTCGCGTTCGCGAAGCAGGCGTTCAAGCACCCCGTCGCAGCCGCGTAACGGCGCGGAACGAGCCGTCGCGCGCTCGATGCATCATTCGGGCGTCAGCGCGTCGATCTTCGCCGCGCAGATGAAATCGTTCTCCGACAGCCCGCCGATGGCGTGCGTGTAGAACGTCACGCGGCAATAGCCGTAGCCGACTTCGAGGTCGGGATGATGATCTTCGGTGTTGGCGATGTGCGCCACGGCGTTCACGAAGCTCATCGTGTGGTAGAAGTTGCGGAACTTCCATTCGCGGCGGATGCGTTTGGCATCGTTGCTGAGCTGCCAGGCGGGATCGAGTTGTTTGCGCAACGCTTCCGCTTCGGCGCGTGTCAGCGGTTCGACGCCGCCTTCGCACGGCTTGCAGCGCTTTTGGGTCAGCTCGCTCATGAGGCCCTCCGCTGGTAAGTCTTGGCGATGTACTCCTCGATCAGCGCCTGGAACTCTTCCGCGATGCGCTCGCCTTTCAGCGTCGGTCCTTTCTCGCCGTCGATGTAGACGGGAGCGACCGGCCGTTCGCCCGTACCCGGCAGGCTGATGCCGATGTTGGCGTGCTTGCTCTCGCCGGGTCCGTTGACGACGCAGCCCATCACGGCCACGGTCATTTCCTCGACGCCGTCGTATTGCTTGCGCCACTCCGGCATCCGGTGCCGGATGTGCGATTGAATTTTCTGCGCGAGCTCCTGGAAGTACGTCGAGGTCGTGCGTCCGCAGCCGGGGCAGGCGACCACCATCGGCATGAAGGAGCGCAGCCCCATGGTTTGCAGGATCTCCTGCGCGACGATGACTTCCTGCGTGCGATCGCCGCCGGGCTCGGGCGTGAGCGACACGCGAATCGTGTCGCCGATGCCTTCCTGCAGGAGCACCGCCATGCCGGCCGTCGAAGCCACGATGCCCTTCGAGCCCATGCCGGCTTCGGTCAGCCCCAGATGAAGCGCGTACGAGCAGCGCGCGGCGAGCTTGCGATAGACGGCGATGAGGTCCTGCACGGCACTGACCTTGCAGGAGATGACGATGCGCTCGCGCGGCAGGCCAAGTTCTTCCGCGCGCGCGGCGGAGTCGAGCGCCGAAGCGACGAGCGCCTCGCGCATGACCTCGTTCGCATCGAGCGGCTCGGGCCGGCGCGAGTTCTCGTCCATCATGCGCGTGAGCAGATCCTGATCGAGGCTGCCCCAATTGACGCCGATGCGGATCGGCTTTTCGTTGCGGCAGGCTACCTCGATCATCTCGGCGAACTGCGGATCGCGTTTGCTGCCGCGCCCGACATTGCCGGGATTGATGCGGTACTTCGCAAGCGCCTCGGCGCATGCAGGATGAGCTTTGAGCAGGCGATGTCCGTTGAAATGGAAATCCCCGACGAGCGGCACGGTGACGCCTTGACCGTCGAGCCGCTCGCGGATGTGCGGTACTGCAGCGGCCGCTTCTTCGGTGTTGACGGTGATGCGCACGAGCTCCGAGCCGGCGCGCGCCAGCGCACGCACCTGTGCGACCGTGCTTTCGACGTCCGCCGTGTCGGTGTTCGTCATCGATTGGACGACGATCGGCGCATTGCCGCCGACGGTGACGGAGCCGATGCGAACGGGGATGGAGGGACGACGCTGGACCGACATAGCTGGGAATCTGCAATGGGAGAGCGCCATTGTAGCGAGTTCGGGGCCCCCGGCGGCGTCCCAGTATTCAGCCGCCGTCCGCTCGGCTAACATAGCGGCACCCATCGCAAGATGCGGCCGGAGAGAGTGCGCTCGGTCGATCCCGCAGCCGCACCGCCGAAGGCGCAACCGCCCGGAAACGCTCAGGCACACGAACGGCGTATCTCTGCGACGCAGCGCGTCCAGCGCATGCTCGTCGCTCGAAGGGCTCTGGAGAGTAGCGCAGCCTCGTCGCTGCGCTCACCGAAGGGGAGAGGTGCAGCGCGCACCCGATCTCTCAGGTCACCGGACAGAGGGGCGCGGGTCGCAAGGCGATCCAACGAAATCTGTCAGTGTGTGCTTGCCGGAGCATCCAGATGGGCTTCAAGACGCCTCTTTACGAAACGCATGTCGCCGCCGGCGCCCGTATGGTCGACTTCGGCGGCTGGGACATGCCCGTCCACTACGGTTCCCAGATCGAAGAGCACCATGCGGTGCGGCGCGCCGCGGGCATGTTCGACGTGTCCCACATGCTCAGCGTCGATGTGCGCGGCGCGCGGGCACGCGAGTTCCTGCGCTACGTGCTCGCGAACGACGTGGCCAAGCTCAAGTCGCCCGGCAAGGCTCTCTACAGTTGCATGCTCAATGAGTCGGGCGGAGTCATCGACGATCTCATCGCGTACTTCCTCGACGACACGTGGTATCGCCTCGTCGTCAACGCCGGCACGCGCGAGAAGGATCTTGCCTGGCTCACGTCGCACGCCGCGGCTTTCCAAGTCGAGATTCTTCCTCGTACGGATCTGGCCATGATTGCCGTGCAAGGCCCGCAGGCCCGCCAGCGGGCAGTCGCAGTGCTCGGCGAGCACGGCCAAAGCGCGCTCACGTTGGAGCCCTTCTTCGGTCGCGAGCTCGGTCCGTACTTCGTCTCGCGCACCGGTTACACGGGCGAGGATGGTTGGGAGATCGCCATGCCCGCAAGCGAGGCGGCGGATGTGTGGCAACGCCTGAAGCAGCAGGGCATTGCCCAGTGCGGACTCGGCGCGCGCGACACGCTGCGGCTCGAAGCCGGCATGAATCTCTACGGCAACGACATGGACGAGTCGGTCTCGCCGCTCGAATCGGGCTTGACGTGGACTGTGGCGTTCGAGCCGGTCGACCGCGATTTTCTCGGGCGCAGGGCGCTCGAAGCGCAGCGGGCAAACGGCGTGGCGCGCAAGCTCGTCGGCCTCGTGCTCGAAGAACGCGGCGTGCTGCGCAGCCATCAGCAGGTATTCGTGCCCGGCGGCGGCGAGGGCGAAGTGACGAGCGGCACGTTCTCGCCCACGCTCGAACGTTCCATCGGTTTCGCTCGCGTGCCGGCGGCTGCCGCCGACCGCGTCGAAGTGGACATCCGCGGCAAGCGATTGCCGGCGCGTATCGTCAAGATTCCGTTTGTGAGGAACGGCAAAGCGCTCATTTGATGCGACAGCGTGCCGCTGCGACCGCGTCGTTCGTTCGCCGCGTCACGCCGTCATCCCGTCACTTCAGCACAAGAAGGTTCCGACATGTCTGCCATCCCCGCCAATCTCAAATATCTCGAATCGCACGAATGGGCCCGTGCCGAAGCGGACGGGACCGTTACGGTCGGTATCTCGGATCACGCGCAGAACGCGCTCGGCGACCTCGTATTCGTCGAGGTTCCCGAGGTGGGCGCGGTGCTGACTAAGGGTGCGGCGGCCGCCGTGGTCGAGTCCGTCAAGGCGGCATCGGATGTCTACACGCCCGTCTCGGGCGAAGTGGTCGCGACGAACGATGCGCTCAAAGGCTCGCCCGAGCTCGTCAATCAGGATCCGTACGGCGAGGGCTGGCTGTTCAAGATCAAGCCGTCGAACCCCGCCGAGCTCGACACGCTGCTCGATGCCGCAGCGTACGGGAAGGTGGTGGAAGCGGAGCACTAACCGTGTGACGCGCCGCGCGTCGCGGTCATTGCGTCTGTCACTGCATCGTCAGATCACTCGTTAACCGAGAGCGATATGCCTTTCATTCCCCACACCGAAGCCGACGTGCGCGAGATGCTCGCCACGATCGGCGCGCCCAGCATCGAGGCGTTGTTCGAGGAGATTCCCGCCGAGCTGCGCACGCGCGAGCTCACCGGTATTCCGCCCGCGCTCAACGAGATGGAAATCGCGCGCCTCATGCATGAGCGTGCGCAGCAGGACGGCACGCCGCTCAATTTCATCGGCGCGGGCGCCTACGACCATCACATCCCCTCGGCGGTGTGGGCCATCGTGACGCGCGGCGAGTTCTACAGCGCGTACACGCCGTATCAGGCGGAGGCGAGCCAGGGCACGCTGCAGCTGCTCTACGAATATCAGACGATGATGACGCGCCTGACCGGCATGCAGGTGTCGAACGCCTCGTTGTACGACGGCGCTTCTGCCTTGGCCGAAGCCGCGCTCATGGCAGTGCGTGCACACCGCCGGTCGAAATCCGCGCGCATCCTGGTGCCGGCGACGGTCAACCCAACCTACCGGCAGGTCGCTCACACGATCACGGAAGGGCAGCGTCTCTCGTTCGACGTCGTGCCGTACGAGCCTGCGCTTGGCACGTTCGATCCGAAACGGCTCGCGCAATACGAAGGGCAGGACATCACCGCCGTCGTCATACAGCAGCCGAATTTCTTCGGTCTGTTCGAGGATGTGGATGCGATCACCGACTGGGCGCATGCCAACGGCGCGCTCGTCATCGCAGTGGTCAATCCGCTGTCGCTCGCACTTCTCAAGCCGCCGGGCGAATGGGGCACGAAGGGCGTCGATATCGTGGTGGGCGACGGCCAACCGCTCGGTGTGCCGCTGTCCTCGGGCGGGCCTTATTTCGGCTTCATGACGACGCGCATGGAGCACGTACGGCAGATGCCCGGCCGCATCATCGGCCGCACCGTCGATCTCGACGGTAAGCCCGGCTACACGCTCACCTTACAGGCGCGCGAGCAGCACATTCGCCGCAGCAAGGCGACGTCGAACATCTGTACCAATCAAGGGCTGCTCGTGACGGCGGCGACGATCTACATGTCGATCATGGGCGCCGAGGGACTCGAGCGCGTCGCGGCGACGTCGCAGCAGCAGACGACGGCGCTCGTCGAAGCGTTGACGCGCATTCCCGGCGTGACGCTCGCATTCGATGGGCTGCGTTTCCACGAAGCGGTGCTGCGTCTGGATCGGCCGGTAGCGCCGCTGCTCGCGGCGCTCGCCGAGCGCGGCATCGTCGGCGGCTACGACTTGTCGCGGCACTATCCCGAGCTCGGTCATGCGCTGCTCGTCTGTGCGACGGAAAAGCGCACCGACGAGGATATCGCGCGTTATGCAGGCGCGCTCGCCGAGCTCTTGAAGTCCGCCTGACGCCGCGAGGAGCTTCGCTCTACGACGCGCACGCCACTCATGACACACGGATCGCTTTCAGCTTCACCGCGTATGGCCATGCACGAACCACTCATCTTCACGCACTCGCGCGCCGGGCGCCGTGCTGCCGGACAGTATCCTCGCGAGGTCGAGGCCAAGGTGCCTGAGCATCTGCGGCGCAAGCGGCCGGCGGCGCTGCCCGAGGTTTCCGAGCTGCAGGCCGTGCGGCATTTCACGCGTCTGTCGCAGCTCAACTTCTCGATCGACACGCACTTCTATCCGCTCGGCTCCTGCACGATGAAGTACAACCCGCGGGCGTGCAATGAGCTCGCGATGCTGCCGGGCTTTCTCGCGCGCCATCCGCTCGCGCCGGAGAACTTAAGTCAAGGCTTCCTGGCCTGCTTGTACGAGCTGCAGGAGATGCTGAAGGAAGTCACCGGCATGAAAGGCGTGTCGCTGACGCCGATGGCGGGTGCGCAAGGCGAGTTCGCCGGCGTGGCGATGATTCGCGCCTATCACCGCGCGCGCGGCGATCATGAGCGCACCGAGATCATCGTGCCCGACGCAGCGCACGGCACGAATCCCGCGACGGCCACGATGTGCGGCTGCACGGTGATCGAAATCCCTTCGCTTCCGAACGGCGACATCGACCTCGACGCGCTCAAGCAGGCGCTCGGGCCGAAGACGGCGGGCATCATGCTCACCAATCCGTCGACGCTCGGCGTGTTCGAACGCAACATTCGCGAGGTCGCCAGGCTCGTGCACGAGGCTGGCGGGCTGCTGTACTACGACGGCGCCAATCTCAACGCCATTCTGGGTAAGGTGCGGCCCGGGGACATGGGATTCGACGTGATCCACATGAACCTGCACAAGACGTTCTCGACGCCGCATGGCGGCGGCGGCCCGGGCTCGGGCGCGGTGGGCGTCGGCGAACGCTTGCTGCCGTTCCTGCCGGTGCCGATCGCCGCCAAAGAAGGCGAGCGCTACCGTTGGCTCGACGAGCGCGATCTGCCGCAGACGATCGGCCGCCTCTCGGCCTTCATGGGCAATGCCGGCGTGCTGCTGCGCGCGTACGTGTACATGCGCATGCTCGGTCGCGAGGGCATGCATCGCGTCGCGGACTTCGCGGCGTTGAATGCGAACTATCTGCTCGCGCGGCTGCGTGCCGAGGGCTTCGATGCCGCGTATCCGGAGCGCCGCGCCAGCCACGAGTTCATCATCACGCTCAAGCGCCAGGCAAAGGAGCTCGGCGTGAATGCGATGGACTTCGCGAAGCGGCTGCTCGATTACGGCTTCCATGCGCCGACGACTTACTTCCCGCTGCTCGTGCCGGAGTGCTTGCTGATCGAGCCCACCGAGACGGAAGCGAAGGAAGATCTCGACGCGTTCGTGGCGGCGATGGTCGCGATCCAGCGCGAGGCCGAGCAGGATGCCGCCAAGGTCAAGGGCGCGCCGTACACGTTGCCGGTGCGGCGTCTCGACGACGTGCGCGCCGCCAAGCAGCTCGATCTCGCGTACGTGGAGCCCGAGCAAGGCGCTTGAGGACAACTCCATGACCGACGGGAATCGCAGCGGCCCTGATGCCGAGTCCGCGAAGCCTGCCGGTCTCGAGCGGCTCCTTCGCGCCACGAAATACTCGCTCGCCGGCCTTCGGGGCGCGTTCGCGTCCGAGGCTGCGTTTCGGCTCGAAGTGGCCCTCGCCGTCGTGCTGCTGCCGCTCGGGCTCTGGCTCGGCAAGACACGCGTCGAGAAGGCGCTCCTCGTCGCGTCGGTGCTGCTCGTTCTGATCGTGGAACTGCTCAATACCGCGATCGAGGCGGCGGTGGATCGCATCGGATCCGAACATCACGTACTCTCCGGGCGAGCGAAGGACGTGGGGTCGGCCGCCGTGCTCGTCACGCTGGTGCTCGCGGCGACCGTGTGGGGGCTCGTGCTGCTGTGAGCGGCAGATGCGCGAGCCCGCATCGAGCCGCGTCCGTCGCAGCTGGCTGACCCGTTCGAGCAGACTTGCAGGTTGTCATGCATAGAGCCCTACTGATCCTGACCGTGCTCTGCGCGGCCGTCGCCGCGCGCGCCTCCGAGCAGGTATCGGCGCCGGTGGTGTCGGTGCCGGAAGTCGAGGACTCGCGCTGGACGCGCACCATCGAGCGCGTCGCGAGCGGTGTCGTCACCATTCACGTGGATCTCACGCGCGCGTTCGACACCGAGTGGAACATGTCCACGCAGGCGACGGGCTTCGTCGTCGACGCCAAGCGCGGCTTGATTCTCACCAATCGTCACGTCGTCACGCCGGGGCCGGTCACGGCGCAGGCCGTGTTCGTCAACCGCGAGGAGGTCAAGCTCTATCCGGTGTACCGCGATCCCGTGCACGACTTCGGCTTCTATCGCTACGACCCCTCGAAGCTGCGCTTCATCAAGCCGACCGAGCTGAAGCTCCATCCGGCCGGCGCGCAGGTCGGCCGCGAGATTCGCGTGATCGGCAACGACGCGGGCGAGCAGCTCTCGATTCTCGCGGGCACGCTCGCGCGACTCGATCGCGAGGCGCCGAATTACGGCGTCGGCAAGTACAACGACTTCAACACGTTCTACTACCAGGCCGCTTCGAGCACTTCGGGCGGCTCTTCCGGTTCGCCCGTCATCGATATCGAAGGGCGTGTCGTGGCGCTCAACGCAGGCGGCAGCACTGCGGCGGCATCGAGCTTTTATCTGCCGCTCGACCGCGTCGTGCGCGCGCTGCGTCTCATTCAAGCCGGCAAGCCGGTCACGCGCGGCACGCTGCAGACGGTGTTCTCGTACACGCCGTTCGACGAGCTGCGGCGCTTGGGGCTGCGCGCCGAGACGGAGGAGGAAGTGCGGCGGGCATTCCCGCGCGGCACCGGCATGCTCGTCGTGGACGAGGTGCAGCGCGGCTCGCCGGCCGAGAAGATCATTCAACCCGGCGACATCCTCGTACGTATCAACGGCAAGCTGAGCGTCGATTTCAACGCGCTCGCGGACGTGCTCGACGAAGGAGTGGGGCAGACGGTTTCGCTCACGCTGGAACGCGGCGGCGAGGTGCTCGAACGGCAGATCACCGTGCAGGATCTCTACGAGATCACGCCCGACAAGTATCTCGAGTTCGGCGATGCCGTCGTGCACGAGCTGTCGTGGCAGCAAGCGCGCCACATCAATGTGCCGATCAGCGGCGTCTACGTCGCGAATCCGGGCTATGTCTTCGGTGCCGCAGCCGTGCCGCGCGGCGCCGTGATCAAGGAGGTCAACGGCCAGCCGATCGCCAAGCTCGATGACTTCGAGGCGATCGTGCGCAACATGAAGGACGCCGAGCGCGCCACGATCCGCTACTTCACGATCGACGATCCGAGCACGGCGCAATGGCGCGTCATCCGCATGGATCGGCGCTGGTTCCCGGCAGCGCGTTGTCGCCGCGACGATCAGCTCGGCACATGGCCGTGTACGGCGTGGCAGGGCGACGGCGTCGCCGAGCCGCCGCAACCAGCGACGACGACTTTCCCGAAAACGAACGATCCGATCGTCACGCGGCTCGCGCCGTCGCTCGTGCTCGTGAACTTCGACATGCCGTATTCGGTGTCAGGCATCACCGAGCGCAACTACTACGGCACCGGCATCATCGTCGATGCCGAGCGCGGTCTCGTCGCCGTCGATCGCAACACGGTGCCGGTGCCGCTCGGCGATGTACGTCTGACCTTCGCCGGTACGATCGAGATTCCAGGTCGCGTCGAGTACATCCATCCGCTCCACAATCTTGCGATGGTCGCCTACGACCCCAAGCTGATCGGCGCGACGCCGGTGCGCGCGGCCACGTTCAAGCCGGTCGAGCTCCATCCGGGCGAGAGCGTTTGGGTCGTCGGCTTGCGCGGCGACGGCAAGGTGCAATCGCGTCAGGCGACCGTCGCTTCGGTCGACCCCGTGCAGTACCCGCTGTCGCGCACGCTCAGGTTCCGCGAGTCCAATCTCGAGACGGTGAGCTTGGTCAACGGTCCGAGCGAGTACGACGGTGTCATCGTCAACAAGAACGGCGAAGTGCTGGCGAGCTGGGCGAGCTTCGCATACGAAGCCGGGCGCGACACGGCGCAGGAGAATCGCGGCATTCCCGCCGAGCTCATCGTTGAGATGCTCGATCTCGTGCGTGCAGGTCGCCCGCTGCATTCGCTCGAAGCGGAGCTGGTGCCGATTCCGCTGGCTGCGGCCAGCAAGCTCGGGCTCTCGCAGGAATGGATCAAGCGCATCACGGCGCACAGTCCCGAGCGTCGACAGGTGCTGAGCGTCGCGCGGCTCGTGGGCGGCTCGCCGGCGGCCAACGTCCTGCGCACGGGCGATCTCATCCTCGAGATCGAGGGCACGATCGTGAATCGTTTCCGCGAGGTCGAGCGCGCCGTACAGAAGCCGAACGTGCGCGTCGTCGTGCTGCGTAACGGACAGGAGCAGACGATCGACGTGCCGACGGTGGCGCTTGGCGGTGCGGCGCTCGATCGCGTGCTCGTCTGGGCCGGCGCGGTGCTGCAAATGCCGCATCGGGCGCTCTCGGCACAACGCGGCATCGAGCCTACGGGCGTATTCGTCGCGTATTTCTCGTACGGCTCTCCGGCCACGCGCTACAAGCTGTGGGCGGGGCGGCGCATCGTCGAGGTCGACGGTCAACCGACGCCCGACCTCGACGCGTTCATCCGCGCCGTGGCCGGACGCGAGGATTCGAGCTCGGTGCGCTTGCGCACGGTGACGTGGAACGGCGCGACCGAGGTCATCACGCTCAAGCTCGATCATCAGTATTGGCCGATGTACGAGCTCAGGCGCACGGCCGAGGGCTGGAAGCGCTTCGGCCCAGGTGCGTCCCAGGAGTCGAGCCCGCAGGCTGCCAGCAAGCTCGAGTGAAGTGAGGCGGGCCGCGCGACGGGTCCGTGCGGCGCCTCGCTCAGTGTTTCTCTCACGCAACAGTCGGCGAACATGTCCGCCTCACGCCTCGGGTGTGCCTGATATGATCTGAGCATGGCCATCGCACGAGTGTTGCAACAGCAAATCTTGGACGCCGTCGAGGCGCTGCGGGCCGGCGAGCTCGTCGCGTTTCCGACCGAGACGGTGTACGGCCTCGGTGCGAATGCGAACGATCCGCGGGCCGTGCGCAAGATCTTCGAAGTGAAGGGACGGCCAGCGACGCACCCGGTGATCGTGCACATCGATCACCCGAAATATCTCCAGCGTTGGGTCCGCGAGATGCCGCCCGAGGGCATGAAGCTCGCCGAAGCGTTCTGGCCCGGGCCGCTGACGCTCGTGGCGAAGCGCGCGCCGGCCGTCAACGACGTGATCACCGGCGGGCAGGACACGGTGGCGATTCGCGTACCGAATCATCCGGTCGCACAGCAGCTGCTCAACACCTTCGGCGGCGGCATCGCCGCACCGTCCGCCAATCGCTACGGTCGCGTGAGCCCGACGCGCGCCGAACACGTGCGCGAGGAGTTCGGCGACGAAGTGAAGATCATCCTTGACGGCGGCGATTGCAAAGTCGGGCTCGAATCGACGATCGTCTCGGTCGTCGACGACGTGCCGCGCGTGCTGCGACCCGGCAGCATCAGTCTGTCGCAGCTGCGCGAGGTGTGTCCGACGATCCAAGCCGGACCGAACCCGCACGCGCCGCGCGTGCCGGGCTCGACGGCGCGCCATTACTCGCCGATGACGCCGGTCAACGTGGTGCCGAGCCGTCGGCTCGAGCAGGTGATGAGCGAGTTCACGAGCAAGGGCGAGAAGGTCGCAGTGCTCGCGCTGCGTCCGCCCGCAAAGCCCAATCCGTTCATGACCTGGATCAACGCCGGCTCGCGTCCAGATCATTACGCACGCCAGCTGTACGCGAATCTGCGCACACTCGACAAAGCCGGCGCCAAGATCATCCTCGTCGAAGAAGTGCCCGACGGCGAGAAATGGGACGCCGCACGCGATCGCCTGCGACGTGCCGCCTCCGCCGAGAACATCGTCACATCCGATCCCGACATCGCCGCATGGGTGGCGGATTTCGGGGAGGAGAACGGGGGATAGGAACCCGTCGAGGTGCGGGAGCCTTTGCTGCGCTTCAACAAGGAAACGCTAGCGGCGCGCGCAGCGCGCTTCTTGCCTCCAACCTCCGGCCCGTAGCCTCCCGCTACTCAGCGGGCACCGTCCTCTCTCTTGCCCACGCGCGCAGCTCGGCAATCTGTTCGGCCATCACGATCGACAACGGACGGGTGGCGCGCAGCTCGTGCAGCACGTGCGCAGCGTTCGGCGTTTCGTTGCGGGCGTGCGCCGTGAAAACCGCCGAAACGATCGCTTGCTCGATTTCGGCGCCCGAGAAGCCTTCGCAGGCGGCTGCGAGATGAGCGACCTGCGTATCGTTGAGCGCGAGCCCGCGCTTGGCAGCGTGGATGCGCAGAATCTCGGCGCGCACCGGTGCGGTCGGCAGATCGACGAAGAAGATCTCGTCGAAGCGGCCCTTGCGCACCAGCTCGGGCGGGAGCGAAGAGATGTCGTTCGCCGTGGCGACGACGAAGACCTTGGTGCGCTTCTCGGCAAGCCACGTGAGGAATGTGCCGAGCAGGCGCCGCGAGGTGCCGCTGTCGCTGTCGCTCGTGGCGACGCCTTTTTCGATCTCGTCGAGCCACAACACGCAGGGCGCGAGCACGTCCGCCGTCGCCAGCGACTCGCGCAGATTGCGCTCGGACTCGCCGATGTACTTGTTGTGAATCGTGGCGAAGTCGAGCCGCAAGAGCGGCACGCCGAAAATGCCGGCGGCGGCCTTGGCCGCCATGCTCTTGCCGCAGCCCTGCACGCCGAGCAGCAACATGCCTTTCGGCGCTTCGAGCTGCGGCGCGGATCCATCGAAGGCAGGCTTGCGCCGCCGAAGCCACTCTTTGAGCCGCGCCATGCCGCCCAGGTCGGCGAACTGCGCGGTGTCGTATTCGTAGGCGAGCACGCCGCTGCGGTTCAGCAGCTCGTACTTCGCCCGCATCACGGCCGGCAAGTCGCTCGGCAGGAGCGCGCCGTCGTCGAAGATCGCCTTGCGCGCGAGCCGTTCGGTGTCGCTGGTCGAAAGTCCGGCGAGGTTTTCGACGAGCAGGTCGAGCGCCTTGGGATCGGTCTGCACCGAGCTGCCGTTCGTTTGGCGCCACTCGTCGACGACCTTGGCGACGATCCGGCGACGCTCGTCGCGGCCTGGAAACGCCATGTTGAAGCGCGCGGCGAAGTGCTCGAGCTCGCGCGGGAGCGGGATCTCGTGGCTGATCATGACGATCGTACGCGCGCAGCGGTCGTGGCTCTGACAGATGTCCTTGAGCAACCGCACGTGGAGCGGATCGTCGAGGAAGGGATGAAAGTCGAGCAGCAGATACAGCCCGGCCTTGTCCGTCGCGCGAATCGACTTCAGCACTTCGGTCGGCGGCACGTTATGTCGCTGCGCGCCGCCGAGATCGACGTCGAGCCGCCGCAGCCCGTCGGTGACGGTCCACTGAAAGACGAGCGGGGGCGGCTTCAGCGCCCGCGAACGCGCCAGCGACAGAATGAGCTCGATCGCGCGCGGCTCGTCGCGCGTTTCGATCACGATCAACGGCACGCGGCTTTGTAGGAGGGCGGCAAGATCGCGCTGCGAATCGGCGGATGTAGGCATGGCAGGCCTTTGTGTGCGTGCGTAGTTTAAGACGGGCGCTGAGCTCTGGGCACTGGCCAGACTGCGCGGCGTGGGCGTGCAGTCTGTAGGCTCTAAGCTGTAGCTAGCATCGCGCTGGGTGCGCCTTGTTGTCGAAGGTGTCCTCGGTGCTCGGCATTCTCCTTTGCAGTTGGCCTTCCTTGACGGCACGTCCTGACTCGCCCAGCGAAGCGAGGCCTCCTTGACGCGCAGCGTCCTCCGTCCTGGGCTGTAAGTTGTAGCTAGAAGGCGCTCGCTTCCAACTGTGCCCAAGGCCCAGAGCCCAGGGCCCACGACGTGCGCAAAAGTGTGATTGGGTTCTTGCATCGCCGCGCATTTTTGCTACATTGCGCGCGCCTGTGTAAGAGAGCACCCAGAGTATCGCGAAAGCTGCAGGTGCCGCTCGACCAGAACTCGGTGAGAGTGCGGTAACGCGCTCTTGTTGGTTGGTTAAGTGTCCGCAGCTTTGTGACGAGGTGCCCGACAGGTGTTGCCACGCGCTGCTAAGCATTCTCAAGCAGTCTCTCCCGCCCAAGCCTTCGACTCGACGACTCTCACGGAAGCTGAAATCCGTGCGTTGGTCGCGCGCTTCGGCTCGCCGCTCCTCGTTCTCGACTGCGAGCAGGTGCGCCGTCAGTACCATGCGCTCAAGGCTGCGTTGCCGGGCGTCGATCTGCATTACGCGTTGAAGCCGCTGCCGCACGCTGCGGTCGTCGCGACGCTGCGCGACGAAGGCGCCTTCTTCGATCTTGCGACCACGGGCGAGGTGGAGCTCGTCAAGGCGCAGGGCGTTGCGCCCGAGCGCTGCATTCACACGCACCCGATCAAGCGCGACAGCGACATCCGCGATGCGCTGCGCTACGGCGTGACGACGTTCGTCGCGGACAACCCCGACGAGATCAAGAAGTTCGTGCGCTATCGCAAGCGTGCCGAGCTCTTGCTGCGCGTTTCCTTCCGTAGCCCGAACGCAGTCGTCGATCTGTCGAAGAAGTTCGGCTGCGAGCCGAGCGCCGTGCTCGGGCTGATCGAGCTCGCGCGCCGCTTCGGCATCCGCGTGCGCGGCTTGTCCTTCCACGTGGGCTCGCAGACGAGCGATCCGGCCAAGTATGTCGAAGCGATTCGTGCGTGCACGGATCTGATGGCCGAGGCGCTGCTCGCCGGCTTGCCGGCGCTCGACGTGCTCGACATCGGCGGCGGTTTTCCGGTGCCGTACAACGACGAGGTCATGCCGGTCGACGAGTTCTGCGCGCCGATCCGCGAAGCGCTCGCGCGTCTGCCGAAGCACGTGCGCGTCATCGCCGAGCCGGGCCGTTTCATCTGCGCGCCTGCGGCGATCGCCGTCTCGAGCGTGATGGGCAAGGCCAAGCGCGACGGTCGTTGGTGGTATTACCTCGACGACGGCTTGTACGGCTCGTACAGCGGCCAGCTGTTCGATCACGCGAAGTATCCGGTCGTCGCTCTGCGGCAGGACGGCGAGCGCATGCCGAGCGTGCTGGCCGGCCCAACCTGCGACTCGATCGACGTGATCGACGAGAACATTTTGTTGCCCGAGCTCGAAGTCGGCGATCTGCTCGTCGGACGCATGATGGGCGCCTACACCTGGGCGAGCGCAACGGACTTCAATTTCTTCAAGCGCGCCAAGGTCGTCGTCATGAACGAGCCTCCGGCGGATGCACGGCGCGTCGTGCGCCTGCAACGCAAGGTCGCAGGCCGCAAGTCGGCGGCGTAGCGCTTCGACCCGACAGCTCGCAGGCGCAATGTCTGCGGGCGCTTGGCGCGTCTGGCGCTGCTCGCAGGAGCCTCGCATGCGCATTCACATCGCCGATTTCGTCGTCGGAGCGCGCGCAGCGCGCGGCATCGCCGTCGTCATCGACGTCTTCCGAGCATTCTCCCTGGCCGCACACGCCATGGCACGCGGCGCGGCGCGCATCGTGCCCGTTGCCGATGTCGACGAAGCACGCGCGCTCAAGCGACTCCATCCCGATTGGCTGCTCGTCGGCGAACGCCATGCGCGGCGTTTGCCGGGCTTCGATTGCGGCAATTCGCCGACCGATCTTGAAGCCTTCGACGTGCGCGGGCGGACGCTGATTCACACGACGCATGCCGGCACGCAAGGGCTCGTCAACGCGACACGTGCGAGCGAGACATTGACCGGCTCGCTCGTCAACGCCGCGGCCATCGTGCGGTACATCCAGGCACGCGCGCCGGAAGAGGTCACCTTGGTGCGCATGGGGCACGAAGCGCGCGAGCGCTGCGACGAAGACGATCTGTGTGCCGAGCTGCTGGCGGCGCGGCTGCGCGGCGAGCCGTTCGACGTCGGCGGCATCCGGGAGCGATTGCGGCAGGCATCGAGCGCCCGCAAGTTCTTCGATCCGGCCTGCGACTGGGCGCCGGAGCGCGACTTCGAGCTGTGTACTGAGGTCGATGCGTTCGACTTCGTGCTGCGGCTCGATCGGCAGGCCGAACCGCCGAGCCTCGAGCGAGTTGACGCGTGCTGAGGCGCACGGCATGTTGATGCTCACCAACCTCGTGGTGGCATGCCAATGAGCTCGCCCGTTCTTCGCGCGATCATCCTGCTGACGCTGTCGAATGTCTTCATGACGTTCGCGTGGTACGCCCATCTCAAGCATCTCAACCAGAAGCCGTGGATCGTCGCTGCGCTGGCGAGCTGGGGCATCGCGCTGTTCGAGTACTTGCTGCAAGTGCCCGCCAACCGCATTGGCTACACCGCGCTCACGCTGCCGCAACTCAAGATCCTGCAGGAAGTGATCACGCTGTCGGTGTTCGTGCCGTTCGTCGTGTTCTACATGCGCCAGCCGCTCAAGCTCGACTATCTGTGGGCGGCGTTGTGCATGCTCGGCGCGGTGTATTTCATCTTTCGGCCGAGCCCTTGAGATGTCCACGCTCATCCATCGCCTGGTTGAGTCGTGCCGCAGCGGGCGCGATCCGAGCGTGATCGCGCGTCTTGCGTCTGGATGGGCCGTCATGGGGCGCCAGCAAGTCTTGCGCGGCTATTGTCTGCTGTTGCCGGATCCGGTCGTGCCGCATCTCAATGCGCTCGCAGCGCCGCAGCGGGATCGTTTCTTGAGCGATCTGGGGTGCCTCGGCGAGGCCGTGCTGCAGGCGACCGGGGCAGTGCGTATCAACTACGCCATCTTCGGCAACCTGGAGCCGGCCCTGCATGCGCACGTTCATCCGCGCTATGCGGATGAGCCGGAGCACCTGCGTATCGCGAATCCCTGGGCCTACGATTGGAACGCCGCGCCGCAGTTCGACGCGGCGCTGCACGGCGAGCTGCGCGACAGAATTGCAACTTATCTGCAGGCTGCGCGCGTCTAAACCAGCACTGTCCATGCGGCCGGTTGCCTCGAAGCGGGCGGCATGTACACTGGACGGCAAGGAGAAGCTCGGTCGTTGCGCGCGTATGCGCCGGCGATAACGAGCCTGAGGCGGATTGCGCGGTGACGCAGCCGCGGGTCTCGTCCGCGGCACGGTTCAGCATCCTTCGCGCCGCCGTTCAGCGATGTTGCGTGAACCCATGGGGAGAGAGTTGCTCGAATGCGGGTGAAATCGAGCCTGGCTACTTACGTGACCGAGCACCTGGCGTTTCTCGGGCGCGTTTCCAATCGCAGTATCTTTGGCGGGATCGGGATCTTCGTCGAAGAACGCTTGCTGGGTATCGTGATCAACGAATGTCTGTACCTGCACACGGGCAAGTCCAACATCGACGATTACCTGTCGCGCGGTATGGAACAGTTCAAGCCGTACCCGAACGCTTTCGATCTGACGACGGATCATCACCGCGTGCCGCAAGAGATCATCGACGATCCGGAGCAGCTCAAGGAATGGGGGCGTCGCGCGCTCGTTTCCGCCATCGAATCGGCTAAAGCCAAGCAGCTTGCCGGCATCGAACGGGTCCGTGCGATGAAGCGCGCCAAGAAGGCCGCGCTGCAGGCCGAACAATCGAAAGGCAACACGAAGAAGAAACGCTGAACGCCCGGCGCGTCCGTTACCGGGGAACGCTCAGCTTTGCGAGCGCCGCCAGCGAACGCACGGGCGCCGAGCAGCTCGTGCCGCGGCAGATATAACCGACGGTGCCTTGCTCGGGACGCTTGTCTGCGAGCGAGGCGGGCAAATCCGCAGCGTCATTCGGGATCGCAAAGACGAGGCGCTTGGGCGCATAGAGCCGATTGAGCTGCGTGTGCCATTCGGCGAGCTCGGGTTGCTCGCCGCGCAGGATCACGATCTCAGGCGCATCGAGGTAGTCATCGAGCGCCACCAGCATGCTGGCGTGCCCGTGCGGATAGGTCTCGATGGCCGCCCAACCGGCCTGCAGCGTGCGTGCGGCCGCATCGAGATAGCGAGTCTCGCCGAGCAGTAGGCCCAGCCGCATGAGTGCCTGTGCGGCGATTCCATTGCCCGACGGAAGAGCCTCGTCGGCGAACGACTTCGGCCGCACGATGAGCCGCTCGTGATCGTCCGCGGTGAAGAAAAAGCCGCCGTCCGTCTGGTCTTCGAATCGCTCGAGTAGCGTCTCGGCGAGCCTAATCGCCAAGCGTAAATCGCTCGTACGCCAGCGCGTTTGCAGAGCCTCGATGAGCGCATCGAGCAGGAACGCGTGATCGTCGAGATAGGCCGCAAAACGCGCTTGCCCGTCCTTGTAGGCCGCGAGCAGGCGACCGTCTCGGAAGAGCGTCGTCTGCAGGAAATCGAGCGCGCGCAGCGCGGAGCGCTCGAGCTCGGCATCGTCGAGCGCGCGCGCCGCAACGAGCATGCCGCTGACGGCGAGCGCATTCCACGACGTCAGCACTTTCTCGTCGCGCGCAGGGCGCACGCGTTGCTCGCGTGCCGCGAGCAGCGCTGCGCGAGCGCTCGCGAGGCGTTGCTCGACGGTGTGCGCATCGAGGCCGGTTTCGCGCGCGATGTCTTCGTAGGAGCGATGCACGCACAGGTGCCATCTGCCTTCGAAGTTCGGCGGTTGGTCGAGGCCGAAGCGGCGCGCGACGAGGTCGAAGGTGGGCGGATCGAGGCGTGCGGCGAGATCGTCCTTGTCCCAGAGATAGAAGCGGCCTTCTTCGCCTTCGGAGTCGGCGTCGAGGCTCGACCAGTAGCCAGCATCGGGCGCCTGCATTTCGCGGCGGATCCACTCGGCGGTTTGCGATGCTACGCTGCGAAACAGCGGCTCGCCGGTCGCGAGCGTGGCTTGCGCGTAGAGCTTGAGGAGCTGTCCGTTGTCGTACAGCATCTTCTCGAAGTGCGGAATCATCCAGCGCTCGTCGACGGAATAGCGCGCGAATCCGCCGCCGATCTGATCGTACAAGCCGCCTTCAGCCATTCGTGTGAGCGTCAGCGTGACCATGTAGAGCGAGTGCAGATCCGGCGTATCGTCGGCTGCCGTGGCGCGCCAAAGGCGCAGCAGCAGATCGAGATTCGTCGGATGCGGAAACTTCGGCGCTTGGCCGAAGCCGCCGTAATCGGGATCGAACGCTGCCGCGAGCCGTTGCCGAGCCGCTTCGATCGGCTGCGGCGACAGCGGCGTCGCCGCGGGCGATACGGTCAGGATGTTGTGCAGAGCTTCATCGAGCGCGGCGCTTTGCCGGTCGATCGCGTCGCGCCGCGAGCGGTAGTACTCGCTCACGCGGCGCAGCAGGTCCGGAAACGCCGGCAGCCCGAAACGGGCTTCTTTCGGAAAGTAGGTGCCGCCGAAGAAGGGGCGTAGGTCGTGCGGCGACAGGAACATCGTGAGCGGCCAGCCGCCGGGGCGCTGCGTGATGAGCTGCTGCGCGAGCTGGTAGATCTTGTCGAGATCGGGGCGTTCCTCGCGGTCCACTTTGACGTTCACGAACAGCTCGTTCATCACCGCCGCGACTTGCTCGTCCTCGAAGGATTCGTGCGCCATCACGTGGCACCAATGACAAGCGGAATAGCCGATGGACAAAAGGATCGGCTTGTCCTCCGCGCGGGCGCGGGCCAAGGCCTCCTCGCCCCAGGGATACCAGTCCACCGGATTGCTGGCGTGCTGGAGCAGATAGGGGCTCGTCTCGCGTGCGAGACGATTGGTACGGGCGGGGGCGTTGACGTGGGACATGGGTCACCGGTGTGCAAGAGTGCGTCACGCTGCGGCAGCTCGCGGTACGAGCGGCAACATCGGCGGCGCAGTTTTCCGTAGAATGCCGCCACTATAACGATGGACACTTCACACGACACTTCGCAGTTACCGGAGCTGCGCCTCAAACGCGGCGAAGATCGCCGGATTTCCGCCGGGCATCTGTGGGTCTTCTCCAACGAGGTCGACACCGAGCGCACGCCTCTGCAGGCCTTCGAGCCCGGCGCGCAGGCGCGCATCGTTTCCGACCGCGGTAAGTTCCTGGGATACGGCTACGTCAATCCGCATTCGCTCATTTGCGCGCGCATTCTGAGCCGCGATGCGCGCTATCCCGCGAGCAAGTCGCTGCTCGTGCATCGGCTGCAGGTGGCGCAGTCGCTGCGCCGCGCGCTGTACGACACGCCGTTTTATCGCTGCGCATTCGGCGAATCCGACGGGCTGCCGGGACTCGTGCTCGATCGCTTCGGCGACGTCGTGGTCGGGCAGATTGCCACGGCAGGGATGGAGGCGCTGCGTCCGCAGATCGAGCGCGCGGTCGAGCAGGTGCTCGCGCCGGCTGCGCTCGTATGGAAGAACGATACGAGCGCGCGCGATCTAGAGGGCTTGCCGCACTATGTCGAGACCGCGTTCGGCACGGCACCCGAAACGGTGACGGTCGAGGAGGGCGGCGTGACGTTCCAAGTGCCGCTGACCGGCGGCCAGAAGACCGGTTGGTTCTTCGATCAGGCCGCGAATCGCCTGGCGCTGCGCAAGTACGTGGGCGGCGCGCGTGTGCTCGATGTGTTCAGCTACGTGGGCGCGTGGGGGCTTGGAGCACTGCGTGCGGGTGCGACCGAGGTGACCTGCGTGGATTCGTCGGCGAGCGCCTTGAGCGTGCTCGAGGCCAGCGCGGCAGCCAACGGCTTCAAACCCAATATCGTGCGCGGCGATGCCTTCGACGTGCTGCAGGCCATGCATGCCGAGCGGCGCAAATTCGACGTGGTCGTGGTCGACCCGCCGGCGTTCATCAAGCGCAAGAAAGACATACCGAAGGGCGAGGCGGCCTACCGGCGCCTCAACCAGCTCGCCATGCAGCTGCTCGATCGCGACGGCATCCTCGTCTCGTGCTCGTGCTCATATCACCTGAGCCAGGATGCGCTGGTCGAAGCGGTGCAGCGCGCAGCCCGGCATCTGAACCGCTTTGCGCAGATCGTCGAAGTGGGCGGACAAGCTCCGGATCACCCGATCCACCCGGCGATCCCGGAGACGAAGTACCTGAAGACCGTGTTCGTGCGGGTGGTTGCCGAATGAGCCCGGCAGCCCGCGCGCGCCCCATCCTTGCTAACATGCGCGCCGCATGTTGACCTATCCGGCAATCGATCCCGTCATCGTCACGCTCGGCCCGCTCGCCATCCATTGGTACGGGCTCATGTACGTGATTGGGTTTGCCGTTGCCTGGCTGCTGGCGCGGCGACGGGCCGGTGCGCCCGATTCGACGTGGCGACCCGTCGACGTCGACGATCTCATCTTTTATGCCGCAATCGGCGTGATCGCCGGCGGGCGCGTCGGCTGGCTGCTGTTCTACGGCGGCGAGCAGGTGATCGAAAATCCCATCACGATCATCCAGATCTGGAAGGGCGGCATGTCGTTCCACGGCGGGCTGCTCGGCGTGATCGTGGCCGTCGCGCTGTTTGCGCGGCAGCGTCAGCGGCGCGTGGCCGACGTGCTCGATTTCCTCGCGCCGCTGCCCGGTATCGGCATCTTCGCCGGCCGCATCGGCAATTTCATCAACGGCGAGCTCTGGGGCAAACCGACCGACGCTCCGTGGGGCGTCGTGCTCGATCCGACCTTGCTGCATCCCAAGCAGGCGGATGAGGCGCTGCGCTTGTGCGAGCGCTTTCAGGTCGATCCTTGCGTCATTCAGGTCCATGCCTCGCAGATCTATCAAGGCCTGCTCGAAGGGCTGCTCGTTTTCGTCATCCTGTGGATCTACACCTCGCGGCACCGCCCGCGCTATGCGCCTTCGGGGCTGTTCCTGATCGGCTACGGCGTCTGTCGCTTCCTCATCGAATTCGTGCGCCTGCCGGACATCAACCGCGGTTACATCCTGTGGGACTGGGTCACGATGGGGCAGATCCTCTCGACTCCGATGATCCTCGGTGGCATCGCGCTGCTCGTCATCGCATATCGGCGCAACGAGCCGAGCGGCAACTATCGTGGGACCGGCGAGAGGTCGGGCGCCGCGAGCGGCGCTCGGGCATCCGCTTGAAGAGCGCCTCGGTCCATGGCACAAGCGTACTGCCGGATCGCGGGTTTTGATTCATCCGTCAGCGTTCGTTCATGAAGCAGTATCTCGATCTCCTGCGTCACATTCGCGAGCGGGGCGTGTCCAAGAGCGATCGTACGGGCACCGGGACCTTGTCCGTGTTCGGCTATCAGATGCGCTTCGACCTGTCGCAGGGATTTCCGCTGCTGACGACCAAGAAGCTGCACGTGCGCTCGATCATCTATGAGCTGCTCTGGTTCCTGCGCGGCGACACCAACATCAAGTACCTTCGCGATCACGGCGTGACGATCTGGGACGAGTGGGCCGACGAGAACGGCGAGCTCGGTCCCGTATACGGTCGCCAATGGCGGTCGTGGCCTGCGCCGGACGGCAAGACCATCGATCAGATCAGCCGCACGGTCGATCTCATTCGGCGCAATCCCGATTCGCGCCGTATCGTGGTGAGCGCCTGGAACGTGGGCGAGCTCGAGCTCATGGCGCTCACTCCGTGCCATGCGCTCTTTCAATTCTGGGTCGCGCAAGGGCGTCTGTCCTGCCAGCTCTATCAGCGCAGCGCGGACGTGTTCCTGGGCGTGCCGTTCAATATCGCGTCGTACGCGTTGCTCACGCACATGTTCGCGCAGCAATGCGATCTCGAGCCGGGCGAGTTCATTTGGACCGGCGGCGACTGTCACCTGTACTCGAATCATCTCGAACAGGCAGACTTGCAGCTCACGCGCACGCCGTTCCCGTTGCCGCGCCTTCAGATCAAGCGTCGTCCGCCGTCGATCTTCGAATACGAGTACGAGGATTTCGAAATCCTCGATTACCAAGCTCATCCACACATCAAGGCGCCGGTTGCCGTATAGAGTCTGGCGCCGCCGGATAAGACATATCGGCTCGCCGCAACGCTGCCATCCCAACGTCACAAGCGAAAGCTTATGCCCAAGAAATCGACCTCTTCCAAGAAATCCGACAGCAGCACGCGTACGCGAGCGGCGAAGAAGGGCGCTCGCCAAGCCCGCAAGTCGGCACCGGCCTTCAAATCGAAGTACGCGACCTCGCCGCTGATCGAGACGCGGCACTCGCCGATTCACGGCACCGGCGTCTATGCGGTGGCGCCCATCAAGAAGGGCACACGCATTCTCGAGTACCTCGGCGAGCGCATTTCGCACGCGGAGGCGGATCGGCGCTACGCGCTCAAGGACGAGGACGACGGGCATACCTTCCTTTTCATCGCGAGCAATCGCACGGTGATCGACGCCGGCGTCAACGGCAACGATGCGCGCTTCATTAATCATCGCTGCGATCCGAATTGCGAGACCGTCATCGAAGGCGGCCGCGTGTTCATCGATGCGATCCGCGACATCAAGCCGGGCGAGGAGCTGGGCTACGACTATCAGCTGACGTGGGAGAGCACGGACGATCCAGCGGATCTGGCGCTCTACGCCTGCCGCTGCGGCGCCAAGAACTGTCGCGGGACCATGCTCGATAAGGAGCCCATCGACAAGCAGAAGGCGAAGAGCAAGAAAAAGAAAACCAAGAAGAGCAAGTCGAAGCAGCCGACGAAAAAGACCAAGCAGGCGGCGAAGCGTAAGCGCGGGCGGTGACGCATATGCTGATCTCGATCGTCGTCGCGGCGGCGGAAAACGGCGTCATCGGTCGCGACAATGATCTGCCGTGGCGCTTGCCCGACGATCTGAAGCGTTTCAAGGCGATCACGCTCGGCAAGCCGATCGTCATGGGGCGCAAGACGTTCGAGTCGATCGGCCGTCCGTTGCCCGATCGGGCCAACATCGTGATCTCGCGCCGGCCGGATTTCAGCGCGGCAGGTTGCACGGTTGTCTCTTCCATCGAGGAGGCGCTCGCTGCCGCCGGCTCTGCAGCCGAGGTCATGGTGATCGGTGGCGCCGAGCTGTTCCGGGCGCTCTTGCCGCGCACCGATCAGATCTACTTGACGCGTGTGCACGCGAGCGTGCCGGGCGACACGTTCTTCCCGGAAGTCGTGTGGGACGATTGGATCGAGCTCGAGAGCGAGTATCATCCCGCCGACGATCGTCACGCGTATCCGTTCACGTTCTTGAAGCTGCGACGTAGCCACGTGCTGTAGGCCGTCGTCTTGATGCGTTAGCCGAATCGACTCCCACCGACACGTCCGTCATGTCCACGAAGCCGAAGCCGCGCTACAACTGCCTCGAATGCCCCGGCTATTGCTGCAGCCATTCGCGCATCGCCGTGAGCGATCACGATATTGCTCGCCTCGCGAAGCATTTCGGGATCAGCTTTCGCAAAGCGAAGGAACGTTTCACTTATCGCTATCGCACCAAGGAGGTCGACGAGCAGATCCTGCGGCACCAGCGCGACCATATCTACAAGTCGATCTGCCGCTTCTTCGACACGGACGAGCGGCGCTGCACCGTGTACGAGGCGCGTCCCAACGTCTGTCGCCGGTATCCGTATGGCCGTGTGTGCGGGTACTACGACTTCCTGAAATTCGAGCGCGAGCATCAGGGCGACGACGAGTTCATCCCCTCGGCGTAAGCGCTGCCTGCGGCAGCGAGCGGCTAGCCTTCGTGCCGCTCGAGATACAAGTAGATGTAGCCGATGACGAGCAGCACGCAGAGGCTCCAGGCGAGCGCGATCGTACCGGCCGCCGCAAGGAGCACGAACACGTCCAAGGACGATGCGTGCGAAGAGAGATTGCCGGCCGCGCCCGTCATGGCGAGAGCGAGGGCGCTGCTCAGCACCCAGCGCACCATGTACCCAGGCAGGTACATGCGCATACTGCGATTGTGACGATAGGCTGCCGCGCGGGCGAGCCGATCGCCGCGCGTTGCGTCCTTGAAGAGCCAAAACGGCCACAAATAGCGAAACAGCACGACCGAAAACGGCATGTCTTCATAACCCGAACCGGTGGGGCCGATGTCGGCGTGCTGAGTCATTGCTGTTCACTCGCCATGCGCACCATCTCTTCCCATAGATGGGCGACGGCAAGGGTTGGTTCCGTAGCGTGCAGCGCTGCACCACATCGGTGCTTCGTGCAACGCGACGAGCCGAGGAGCGCTCGCTCAGAACGTGAATGTGCCGCGACCGAGCTCGATCACCTCGCCGCTGACGAAGATGCGTTGCTCGGCATCGACTTCGAGATATAGCGTCGAAGGGCGTCCCACGCACTCGCCCTGCGAGATCTCGAGGCGCTGAGGCAGCGTGCTGCCGGTCGCAATCAGCCAGCCGCCGAGATTCGCCGCAGCCGAGCCCGTGGCGGGATCTTCGACGATGTTCGTTCCTTGCGTGAAGAAGAAGCGGCTGAGCACCGTCGTTGCGCTCGTCCTGGCGAACACGTAGACCGCCCTGTTTTCCTCGTCTTGGGCAAGCGCAGCGAGCTTGCCCACATCGGGCGCGGCAGCCTCTACGGCTCGGGCCGACGCGAGCGGCACGATCAGCTGCTCTTTGCCGGCGGCAACCCAAAGCGGCGGCGCTGCGATGTCGTGCGGCGCAAGTCCCAACGCAGCCGCCAATGCTTCGCGCGGGACTTCGCACGCACGGGTCTGCGCCGGATTCGCTTGCAGCGTCCAGCGATTGCCTTGCGCTCGCACGGGAATCACGCCTGCCGTCATTTCGAGCGTCGCCTGATCGCCGCAGCGCCCCAGCGCTCGGCAAGCGTGCGCCGAGCCGAGCGTCGGATGGCCGGCGAAGGGCATTTCGTACGTCGGCGTGAAGATGCGCACGCGCGCGTCGGCGCGCGCCGAAGGCAGCAGGAACGTCGTCTCCGACAGATTGAGCTGACGTGCCAGGCGTTGCATCGTGTCCGTAGCGAGCCCAGCGCCGTTCTCGAAGACGCAGAGCGGATTGCCCGACAGCGGATCGCCGTTGCGCGTGAAGACGTTGAGGATGCGGTATGCGAGCGTCACCATGTGGATCATCCAACGCAAGTGCCAACGCGTACCTTTCTATACGCAGCGGCAGCGGCGGTTAAGAGACAGAGTGCGCGTACCGGCGCCGTCACAGTTGCGTGCGGCGCTTGCGGCGTTGGTGCATCAACGTGTTTGCTTCGGTACGGGGCCGAGCTGCAGGTGGATGAGCTGCTCGGCGCGGACGAAATCGATCTCGGCCAGCGCCTGCGCGTTTTCGGTGAGCGTATCGAGGATGGCTTCTTGAATGCGGCCGCGCTCGAACGCGACTCGATAGGGGATTTCGTCGTGGAACATCACCATCGAGTAGCGCGGTACGAAATGGTCGGGGAAGCGGCGTTCGAGCTCGAGCGACAATGCCTTCTTGAGCGCGAACTTGGGGTGACGCACGGTGTCGCGCATCTCGACATAGTTTTCGAGCGCCATGTCCGCAATCGCTTCGGTGTTCGGTTGGCGCTGCCGCTCGAATTGCGCGAAGGCCTCGCGCCAGCTCGAAGCGCCAGCCAGGAGCTCATCGAGCTCGCGGCAGTCTTCGAATGCAGCGTTCATGCCTTGGCCGTGAAAGGGCGTGATCGCGTGCGCGGCATCGCCCAGGAGCACGACTTCATCGGCGAGATGCCAGCGCTTGCAGCGAATCGTGCCCATGACGCCGACGGGGCGCGCCGCAAACTCATTGGCGAGGTCGGGCATGAGCTCGTATGCATCGGGGAACTGTTCCGCGAAGAATGCGTCCACGGCGGCGGCATCGGTCAGGCTTGCAAAGCTCGGGTTCCCGTCGGCGGCAAGAAACAGCGTGACCGTAAAGCTCCCATCGACATTGGGCAGGGCAATGAGCATGAACCCGCCGCGCGGCCAGATGTGCAGCGCATTCTTCTCGATGCGATGGCGTGCACCGTCGCGTGCGGGCAGCGTGAGCTCCTTGTACGCATGCGGCAGGAGCTCTTCCGAGCACGGAATGCGCAGCTGCTCGACGGCCGCTCGTCGCAGCACCGAGCCGGCGCCGTCTGCGCCGATGACTTTGCCAAGCGGGCGTTCCCGGCGCACACCAGCGGCCTCGTCGGCGAACACCAGCGTTCCGGCCACAAAGTCGACGTCGACGAGCGCGTGACGAAAGTGAATCACCGCGCCGGCTTGCTCTGCCGCATCGAGCAGCACATGGTTGAGTCCCGGTCGCGAGATCGAATAAATGACTTCGTGTTCGCGCTGACCGTACGGGATGAAGGACAGCGCACCGTCGAGGTCGTGCAACAAGCGCCCGCGCATCGGGATCAGCAGCGGCAGCACGGCTTCCATGACGCCGGCCGCTTCGAGTGCGCGAATGCCGCGCGCTGCAAGCGCGAGATTGATCGAGCGACCGGCCGGGATCGGCGTGCGGCGCATATCGGGGAGACGTTCGAACACCTGCACGCGATGCCCGCGCTTGGCGAGCAGCACGGCCATGAGGCTTCCGGCGAGCCCCGCGCCAACGATCGTTACGTCTTGCGATGAACGCATCTTCTTGTCAGGCAATCGGCGTCAAGCGCACGAGCGGCGCAGCGCGCCGGCGAACTCCCAAACGTCCACGAACGTGTTGTAAAGCGGCACGGGCGCGAGGCGGATGACATCCGGTTCACGCCAATCGCACACATAGCCGTCGGCCGTGAGACGCTCGTACACGCTGCGAGCAGCCTCGCGCGAGCGCTTCAAGCGCAGCGACAGCTGGCAGCCGCGGCGTTCGGGATCGCTCGGCGTGAGGATCTCGATATGCTCGTCCAGCCACGTGCGAATGAGCCATTCGAGATATCCAGTAAGCCGCACGGACTTACCGCGCAATGCGTCGATGCCGGCACGGTCGAACAAGTCGAGCGAGGCGATGAGCGGCGTGGCGGCCAAGATCGGCGGATTCGAGAGCTGCCATCCTTCGGCGCCGGGCAACGGCACGAACGCATCCGGCATCGCAAAGCGCGTGCGCTTGTCGTGTCCCCACCATCCGCCGAAGCGCGGCAGGTCGAACGCATCGGCGTAACGTTCGTGCACGAAGACGCCTCCGAGCGCGCCTGGTCCGCCGTTCAAATACTTGTAGCCGCACCACACGGCGAAGTCGACGTCCCAATCGTGAAGGCGTAGCGGCAAGTTGCCCATCGCATGCGCGAGATCGAGGCCGACGACGCAACCGTGTTTGTGCGCGCAGGCCGTGATGCTGGCGATGTCGAAGTATTCGCCCGTCAGGTATTGCACGCCGGGCAGCAGCACGAGCGCGATTTCTTCGGCGTGTGCGTCGATGGCTGCACAGATGTCGGCCGTCCCGAAGACGTGGGCAGTGCCGCGCGGCGCTACTTCGAGCAGTGTCGCCGCGGCGTCGTAACCGCGTTGCTGCAGGTGAGTGCGCACCGCATAGCGATCGGATGGAAATGCACCTTGCTCGATGAGAATCTTGCAGCGGCGACCCTGCGGCCGATAGAACGTCGCGAGCATCAGGTGCAGATTTACCGTCAAAGAGTTCATCGCCACGACTTCGCTCGGCGTGGCGCCGGCGAGCCGCGCGAGCGCCGGCGTCAGCAGCTCATGGTAGGACAGCCACGGGCGCTTCGATGCGAAGTGGCCTTCTACGCCGAGGCGCGCCCAGGCATCGAGCTCCTCGTCGATCAGCTGGCGTACACGCTTCGGTTGCAGGCCGAGCGAGTGGCCGCAGAGATACGTGGCCGGCGTGCCGCTCGGACCGTGCGGCAGGAGAAACTCGTTGCGCAACGGTGCGAGCGCATCCTCGGCGTCCTGTTGCTCGGCAAAGCGCCGATCGGGCGAAAACGTCATAGCGGGCGCAGCGGCAGTAACACCGGACGGCTCGGGGCCGCATCGGCGACGAACGGAGCGATTTGCAGATTGAGCAGATACGGACCGTCCGCCAGCGTATTCGGCACGTAGGCGAGCTCGGTGACGGTCGCGTGCACGCGCGTCGCGTGCGTCGTTTCGACTGAGCCCGGCGCGACGTTCCAGAAGATGCGATGCGCGGTGAGCCGTCCCTCGTCATCGGCGCGATCGAGCGAAGGCAGATCCGTCACGAGATGCTCGATGCCTGCTGCTACGATCCAGCGCATCGCTTCGGCCGAAAAAAACGGCGCGGGCGCGCGATCGTAGTTGCGATGCAATTTCGATTCGTCGTTGGGCGTCGTGCGGACGACGAGCGCGGTGAAGCCGGTGAATTGCAACTTGTCCGCTGCGCTCGCGAGCGCAGCGCGCGTGACCAGTCGGTCGTCAGGACGCGGTGCGGGAGTGCTCGTCTCGCTCGTGTCGGCTGCGCGCACCGGGTCGACGGTGACGAGGAGCGCAACGTGCAGCGGCGATCGATACGCGTCGCGCACGCTGAGCGGCTCGCCGGTGATATGGCCGACGCATTCGGTGTGGGTGCCGTTGCAATGGGGCGTGAGCGAGTAGCTCGCGCAATTGCAGCTCCCGCCTGCGCGCACGTCGCCGACGAAGCTGCCAGCGCGCAGCACTTTCGCACTCGCGGGCGCAGCGCCGAAAAAGCTCGGCTGCGCGCCGTCGAATGCGAGCGGAATGGAGAGATCGTGCTGCTCCGGCCCGGCGCGCCAGCGTTGCGCGCCGATCTCCACGTAAACGGCCCCGGTCTTGCTCATGGACGCTTCGGTGCCGGCGCTCCGCAGGCAGGGCAGGTGCTGTACTTGGGGTTGCCGTAGAATCGCTCGAAGATCGGCGGCAGCTGCTTTTCGATGTCCGACACGTGCAGATACTCCGCGTAGAGCGGGTACTGGCAGTGATCGCAGTACCAGAGAAAGCCGTCTTGTTCGTCGGGCCGGCGCTTGCGTTCGATGACGAGGCCGACGGTGTTGGCGAAGCGCTGGGGCGAATGCGGCACTCTGGCCGGCAGCAGAAAGACTTCGCCTTCGCGGATCGGGATGTCGACGCGCTCGCCATCCTGGATGGTCCGCAGGACCATGTCGCCTTCGATTTGATAGAAGAATTCCTCGCCCGGATCGTCGTGATAGTCGGTCCGCGAGTTGGGACCGCCGACGACCATGATGATGAACTCGGAGTCGCGAAATACCAGCTTGTTGCACACCGGCGGCTTGAGATACTCGCGGTGTGCATCGATCCAGGCGCGGAAATTGAAGGGTTTGAGGGCGCTCATGTCGTGGTTCTCCTGCGTGGAGTATAGCCTTGCTCCAGCGTCCCGGGCCGGTGCGGTTGCTGCGGCTTGTTTTCGCGCGTGCCGCTCGGAGAATGGCAAGGTCAGAACGCTACGGTGACGCAATGACTCTACGAACGACAGTCACGGCGGGGATGCTCCTCCTGCTCGGCACGATCGCGACCCGCGCTGACGAAGCTGCGCCCGTCCAAGCGATCTGGAAGCCGCAGGAATTCACTTTCTACTATCAAAGCTTCACGACGTTCTACTCGTGCGAGAGCCTCGAGAACAAGCTGGAGCAGATTCTGCGGCAGATGGGCGTCAAAGCGCAGGTGCGCGTGCGCTCGGTGGACTGCGGGCGCGGCCCGGTACGTTTTCCGCAAGCGGAGATCCAGCTGCTTGCGCCGGTCGAGGCGACGCCTGAGGCGCTCGAGGAGCTGAAGAAGGGCGAGAGCAAGCGCGAGCTCATCGCGCGCGTCTCGGGCGATCGCGCCAAAGTGGCCGAGCTCACTGAACAATTTCCCGCGCAATGGCAGCGCGTGACGATCGGACGCGGGCGCGGTACGGCGAGCCTTGAAGGCGGGGACTGCGAGCTGCTCGATCAGGTCAAGCGCAAGATCCTGCCGAAGCTCGCGGTGCGCGTGGTCGAGGACAGCATGCCGTGTCCGGCCAGTCCCAATCCGCTCGTGCGCCCGACGCTGGTGGTCGACGCGCTGATCCCGATGCCCAAGCCCGACGATGCGCCGGCCAACTAGCGAGACGTCGCCGCGCGAGATGTAACGGCGCCTTTAGAGGCTCAGGCCCGACGACGAGCACGCCACGAAGAACGGCTCGGCTGGCGCATCGAGCCTCACGGCGCACAGGCGCTGTCCCCACACGCAGCCGGTGTCGATGGCGAGCACGCCATCCTCGAGGTGATAGCCGAGCGCCGACCAGTGGCCGCAGACGATGCGCAAGCCGCGCGAGCGTCGGTTCGGCATTCTGAACCACGGGATCAGATGCGCCGGTGCGGCAGCGAGCGTGCCTTTGTATTCGAGATCGAGCGAACCGTCGGCGCGGCAGAAGCGCATGCGCGTCAGGCAATTGGTGATGAAGCGCAGCCGCTCGACTCCCGCGAGGTCCTCGGACCAGCGATCGGGCCGATTCCCGTACATGTTCGCGAAGAGCTCTTTGGCGCGGGCTTCGTCGCGGAGCGCGGCTTCGAGTTCGCGCGCGCAGCGGCACGCCGTGTCGAGATCCCATTCGGGCGCCAGCCCCGCGTGGACCATCACATATCCGAGCGCAGGGTCGTGATGCAGCATCGGCCGCTCGCGCAACCATGCAAGCAGCTCATCGCGGTCGGGCGCGCTCAGGATCTCATCCAGCGTGTCCTTGGCTTTGGGGCGCGCGTTGCCGTATGCCGTCGCGAGCAGGTGCAAATCGTGATTGCCGAGCACGACGACCGCCGCGTCGCCGAGCGCCTTGATCCTGCGCAGAACGGCGAGCGATTTCGGTCCGCGATTGACGAGATCGCCGACGAGCCAGAGCTTGTCGGCGGCCGGATCGAACTCGATGAGATCGAGCATCCGCGCCAGCTCGTCGTCGCATCCTTGCACGTCTCCGATCGCGTAGGTGGCCATGCCGTTCGGTGTCGCCGTCTCGTGCGCTCGTGGCGCCGACCTAGTGAAGCGTGCCGGGTCTTGCCAACGTGAACGGCGCGATCGGCACGTCGAAGAGCGAGCCGTCGTCGGCGAGCATCTGATAGCTGCCTTGCATCGCACCGACGGGCGTTTCGAGCACGGCGCCGCTCGAATAGCGAAAGCCTTGCCCAGGCAGGAGATACGGCTGCTCGCCGACGACGCCTTCGCCGTGCACTTCTTTGACCTTGCCGTTTGCGTCCGTGATCAGCCAGTGACGCGACAGGAGACGCGCGGGCACTTGGCCCTCGTTACGGATCGTGATCGTGTACGAGAACGCGTAGTGCTGCTCCTCGGGTTTCGATTGGTCGCTGAGGTAGCTGGTGACGACATCGACGCGAATGCGATGCCGCGACGAATCGTCGCTGCGCTGCGCGGGATCGAGATGAGCCGTCCCGGGTTCGCCGGTCTTGGGTGTCTGTGACATAGGAGAGAACTGCGCGAGGCGGGCGCATTCTAGCAGCGATCCGGCTCGTCCTTGCCTGAACGCCGTGTGGGGCTGGGCCCGTGGATTGGGAGCCCTCGAGCGTCCCCTCAGTGGAGCCGCACTGCCAGCACGTCGCATGGCGCGGCGTGCAGCACGGCATCTTCTGTGAAATTGAGCAGCAGCGCGAGGCCATGCCGCTCGCGGCTGCCGAGCACGATGAGATCGCTGCCGAGCCGCTGTGCGGTGCGGACGATCTCGACTTTGATGCCGCCGGTTTCGACGAGCTGCGGACAATGCTCGAGACCGAGCTTGACGGCCAGCTCGCGCAGGCGCGTGCGGGCGCGCTCGACGAGCTCGCTTTCGATCTGAATGGTCGGCAGCAGAGCTTCGCCCATGGGCTCGACTGGCACGTATTCGACGACGTGAAGGAGCGTGATCTGCGCGCCGTAGCGCTCCGCGATCGACTTGGCTCGTCTGCCGATGACTTCGCTGTCCTCGGACAGGTCCACGACCAGGAGAATATTGCGATAGTCGGTCATCGCGCCTCCCTCGATCCGCACGGACGTGCTGTCCAGCCGATTATATAGAAGAACGCATCGTCCGCCGGTGCGGCGCTCGGATGGGCGCTAGCGCTTCTTGGCCAGCTGCCCGGCGAGCGCGGCGTAGCCCAAGGGGGTGACGGTTTCCGCGCGTGCGCCCGGATCGAGACCGGCCGCTGCGATATCGGCTTCTTCGAGCAACGGACGCAGGCTGTTGCGTAACGTCTTGCGCCGCTGCGAGAACGCGGCCGCCACGACGATGCCGTATTCGCGCGCGTGCTCTTGCGGCACCGCGGGTTGCTCGTAGGGCGTCAAACGCACGAAGCTCGAGACGACCTTCGGCGGCGGACGAAATGCGCCGGGCCCGATGTCGAACAACGGCTCGACGCGCAGCCACGGCGCGAGCATCACGCTCAGGCGTCCGTAGTGCTCGGAACCGGGCGTTGCCGCCATGCGCTGGACGACTTCTTTCTGCAGCATCACGTGCAAATCGAGCAGATGCTCGCGCTGCTCGATCAGGCGAAAGAGCAGCGGCGTCGAGATGTTGTAGGGCAGGTTGCCGACGACGCGCAGAAGTCGCGTATCGGTGCGAAGGCTGGCGAGGTCGAAGTCGAGCACATCGGCTTCATGCACGTGCAGCGCACCGGGACGCTGCGGCTGACTCTCGAGGTGGCGGATCGCATCGCGATCGATCTCGATGGCATGGAGCTCGCGCACGTGCTCGAGCAGCGGAAAGGTGATGGCGCCGAGACCGGGGCCGATCTCGACCAACGCATCGTCCGGACGCGGCGCGACCGCTGCGACGATGCGGCCGATGACGCCGCGGTCGTGCAGGAAGTGCTGGCCGAATCGTTTGCGGGCGATGTGCATCGTCACACGCGCGCCGCAGTACCGGTGCCGGCGCAGCACATGCGCAAAGCCATCTCGATCGCGGCGCTGAGACTGCCGGCATCGGCCTTGCCGGTGCCGGCCAAGCTCAACGCAGTGCCGTGATCGACGGAGGTGCGCACGATCGGCAGACCGAGCGTGACGTTGACCGCACGATCGAAGCCGGCGTACTTGATGACCGGCAATCCCTGGTCGTGATACATCGCGAGCACCGCATCGATGCCCGCCAGCATATGAGCGGTGAATGCCGTGTCGGCGGGGACTGGGCCGATGAGCTGCAAGCCGTCCTGGCGCAGCGCCGCCAAGGTCGGCGCGATGACTTCGATCTCTTCGCGGCCGAGATGGCCCGATTCGCCTGCATGCGGATTGAGCCCGCAGACGAGCACGCGCGGCGCCGCGATGCCGAAGCGTTTGGTGAGATCGGCGCACAGGGTGCGCAGCACGATGTCGAGACGCTCCGGAGTGATCGCGGCGGGCACGGCGCTCAACGGCAGGTGCGTCGTCGCAAGCGCCACGCGCAAGTCTTCCGTCGCGAGCATCATGACCGGCTCCGCGCTGCCCGTACGTTCGGCGAAATATTCGGTGTGTCCGGAGAAGGGTATGCCGGCGTCGTTGATGACGCTCTTCTGCACGGGCGCGGTGACGACGGCATCGAATTCGCCGCAGACGCAACCGTCGATCGCCGCATCCAGCAGCGCGAGCACGTAGCGCGCGTTCGCGGTGTTCAGCTGCCCGAGTGCGACCGGCGCCGGCGCATCGATGTGCAGCACGCGCAAGGTGCCGGGGTCATGCTGGCGGCGCTCGCTATTGGGAACGTAGCGCGCGATCTGCACCGACTGGCCGAGCAGACGCGCTCGCTCGCGCATGACTTCGGCATCGCCGGCGACGATGAGATCGCACGCCCATGCGCGTTGCGCGGCTGCGATGCAAAGGTCGGGCCCAATGCCCGCAGGCTCGCCCGAGGTGATGATGATGCGCGGGAGCATGATCGGTGCGTCAACGGAAGATGCGATCAGGGAGGCGCGCGGCGCACGCTGCTCCGTCCATCATCCCGTTGCCTGCGGCGTCACATGCGGTACTCGACGTAGGCCTCGTCGCGCAGGCGCCGCAGCCACAGCTCGGTTTCTTCCTCGGCCTTCGCTTCGCGCAGCTGTATGAAGGCCTGCTGCCGGCGCAGGTCGTCCGTGATGTCGTGCTGGCGTCGCCCGATCATCTGCACGATGTGCCAACCGTACGGCGATTTGAACGGTTCGCTGATCTCGCCGTCCTGCAACGACTCGAGCTGCTTCTCGAACTCCGGCACATAGGTGCCGGGACCGGCCCAGCCGAGATCGCCGCCTTCGGCTGCCGAGCCCGGGTCCTGCGAAGTGACCGCGGCGATGGCGGCGAAGTCCTCGCCCTTGAGCACACGCTCGCGGATGTCGGCAAGGCGCTGCCGCACCGTTTCGTCGTCTTCGAGCTCGTTGGTGCGCAGGAGGATGTGACGCACGCGCACCTGCGATTCCACCGCCTGTTGCACGCCGCCGCGCATGTCGTTCAGCTTGAAGATGTGAAAGCCGCTCGGCGTGCGGATCGGCTCGGAGACATCGCCGGGGCGCATCTTGGCAATCTGCTCGCTCACGATGGACGGCAGCTGCGCGCCCTTGCGCCAGCCGAGCGAGCCACCCTCGATATTCGTGCTGCTGTCGGAGTAGGTGACGGCGAGCTGGGCGAAGTCGGCGCCGGATTTGGCCTTCTCGTAAACCTCGTTGGCGCGCGCCGCGCGGGCCTCGATCTGCTCGGGGCTCGCCGAGACCGGCACCGAGATCAAGATGTGCGAGACGTTGTACTCGGCGTTGCGGTCCGGGGCGTTCTGCTGCCGGGCGAGGAACTGCTCGAGCTCGCGCGGCGAGACGTTGATGCGGGCGATGACGTCGCGTTGGCGCAGGAGCTGCAGGCGCATCTCGCGGCGGACGCCGTCGCGGAAGTCGCGATAGTCGATTCCTTGCTGGGCGAGCACTTGCGGCAGCTGATCGAAGGGGACGCCGTTGCGGCGGGCGATATCGGCCAGCGTCGCGTTGAGCGTCTCGTCGGTGACCTGAATGCCGAGGCGGTCGGCGCGCTGAATCTGAATCTCTTCCATGATGAGCCGCTCGAGGATCTGGCGGCGCAGGACGTTGCGCGGCGGCAGCTCCGTCTGTTGCTCGCGCAGGCGCGCGATCACTTGCTCGGTCTCGCGCTCGAGGTCGCTGCGGAGCACGACGCCGTCGTTCACCACGGCGGCAATGCGATCCAGGAGCACGCCGCTGCTCGACAGCTCGCGCGTCTGCGCGGCGACCGGTTGGCTGACGAGAGCGAAGCAGAAGACCAACGACAACAGGCGTAGGAGGTTCATTGGCGAGGGAGAAATCCGTCTAACTTTGCCGTGTAACTTATTGAGGTAGCGCTATGTGCGACTGCAGCATCGCGCGTTGAATGCTCAAGGTCTCGTGCTCGAACGCGGCGAGTATCCTCGAATGGACCGTTCCAGGAAAGCCGTGGCGTCATCTCCGACACTGGAGAGCCCCTTCAGTTCAAGCTGCAGGAGCACGCTCGTGTCGATGTCGCCGGTGCGGTCGCTGACGTAGCGGCGCGCCACGAGGCGGAAGCGCCAGCAGCACGAGCGATACTCGACGCCCGCGAACTGGTCGAGCGATTGGTCGTCTTCGAGCGAATATACGAGCCGCGCGTACGCGCTCAAGTTCTCGCGCAGCGGCCAGGCGAACGAGCCTTCCGCCTGCTCGAGGCTTCCGCGCCGGAAGCGGTAGCCGACGTTGGCGACGCGGTCGGGCGCGGGGCGGTACTGCACGTGTACGTCACCTTTTTCCGAGTGCGTTCTGTCGGGGTCCCACTGGACGCCCATCCCGATGTTCCAGTCGCCGTACGCACGCAGGTCGAGCTCCGCGATGATGTCCGAGGAGTCGAATTCCTCTTCCGGCTCGTTCGGCAGTCGTACGCGCGGCTTGTCGAAGTAGTACGCCTGGCCGATGGTGGCGGAGAGCCATTCTTCGCCGGTGTGCGCATCGAGCAGTCGCGACGTCACGCCGACAGACAACTGATTGGCATCGGCGAGTCGATCCGCACCGACGTACCGGTTCGTGCGGAACAGCTGCACGAGGTTGAGGTCGGCAACGCTCGTGTCGAAGTTCGGCAGCTGACTTTGATCCCGATACGGGACGTACAGATACATGAGGCGCGGCTCGAGCGTTTGCAGGCGCTGTCCGCGCGAGCCGGAGAGCCGTTCGAAAATGAGACCCGCATCGACGCTGTAGATCGGCGCCGAGCGCGACGGTGATTCGTCGGCGAGATCGTTGCCGTCGAGCTTGTAAGCCGTGTAGCGGAAGCCGGCGGCCGGCTCGAGATACACGCCGCGGCCGCGCAGCGGCATGCGTATTTCGGGGGCCACGTCGATACGCCAGCCCGTCGTGAGACCGTACGGCTCGCGGTCGAAGTTGTGCCGGAAATGCGTGACCTCGAGATCCGCACCGACGGTCAGGCCGAACGGCTGATCTGGAAACGATGCGCTCAATGCGAGCTGCGGCAGCACGGTGTAAGGCCGCTCGAACAGCGCGATCGTATCGTCGATGACCTGGAAGTTCTGCGCTCGCAGGAATGCCCGCCAATTGCGTCCGAGGTAGGTGAGGTTCGTATAACGGTCCAGGAAGGTGATGCTCGTACCTTCGGGTCCGAGTCCGAAATCCTCGAACCACTCGCTGTCGCTGACGTTGGTCGCTTCCGTGTCGAGACGCAGGTTGTCGGTGAAGTCGGAGCGATCGACGAAGCGCACGAGGCTGCGCTCGCCGCCGAACTTGCGATCGTCAGGAAGAAACTCCGCTTCGAGCGTGCCGCGGCCGAGACGGGTGAGATAGCGGAACTCGGTATCGAGCTTGGCGCCGCGCTTGGAGTACCACGTGGGCGTGAAGGTCGCGTCGTAGTTCGGCGCGATGTTCCAGTACCACGGCACCGAGAGCGACACGCCGCTGCGCGTCGAGCTGCCGGGCGTCGGGAACAAGAAACCCGTCTTGCGCTCCGAGCCGACAGGAAAGGAGATGAAGGGCGTGTACAGGATCGGAATGCCCTTGAAATCGAGCCGCGCGTTGCGCGCCGTGCCGAAGGCGTTGCGCTGGCTGATCGAAATGTCCGACGCCTTGATGATCCAGTCTTCCTGTCCGAGCGGACAGGTGGTGTAGCGGACATCGTCGAGCGAGACGTCACCCTCGGCCGTCGCGCGAATCCGGCTCGCCGAGCCGCGCGCATTGCGCGCCGGCAGCTCGAAGCGTGCGCCGTCGAAGACTGCAGCGCCGTCGGACTCGATGCGGGCCGATTCGCCGCTCACGGTCATGTTGGGATCGGAATACTCGATGCCGTTCGTTACGCGGAAGTCGCCGGAGCGCTGATCGAACGTCGCATCGCGCGTCTTGATCTGGCGCTGGCCCTGACGAATCAGCACGTCGCCTTCGAGCTTGTAGAGGCCCTCACCGAGCGTCGCGCTGACGCTGTCGGCGTTGACCTCGACCGGTTCGCTGCCGTCGGCTGCGCGCACGAACGTCGGTTGCTCGGCGAGCGGATCGGCAGCAGGCGGGCAGTCGGCATGCGCGCTGACGCAGAGCCATCCCGTAGTGATGACGCCGACGCAGGCCCACGTTGTCCGCTTGGTTCGATTCGCGCGCGAGATTCTGAGCACCGAGGTTGGCATCACGCGCGATTATAATGACCGAATGCCGTTCTGACGGCAGTTCGTATCGTCACGACCAAAGATTTTTCACGGAGCATCCATTCGCGTGTCTTCTCGCTCGCAAGGTGCAGCCGCACCCGATGCGCGCTTGCAGCAGCTCGAAAGCTGGCTCGCCGGCGTGTTCGGTTCGCGCGATTTCGAGCTACGGCCTGCTTCGGCAGATGCGAGCTTTCGCCGCTACTTTCGCGTCACGCGCGGCGATGACACGTGGATTGCGATGGATGCGCCGCCCGAGAAGGAAGATCTCCGCCCCTACGTCCAAGTGGCCGAGATGCTCGCCGCGATCGGCGTGAATGCGCCGCGCATTCTCGAACGCAACGATGCCGAGGGATTCCTGCTCAATACCGACTTGGGATCGCGCACCTATCTCGCGGAGCTCGAAGCGGGCGGCGATGCCGATCGGCTCTACGGCGATGCCATCGCGGCGCTCGTTCGTGTACAAGCGGGCGGCGCACGCTATGCGGCGCAGCTGCCTCCCTACGATGAGGCGCTGCTGCGTAGGGAGATCGCGCTGTTTCCCGAGTGGTTCTGCGCGCGTCACCTTGGGCTCGACGTCGAGGAGGCGGGTCTCGACAACGTGTATGACTTCCTCGTGACCGAGGCGCTCGCCCAGCCGCGCGTCTTCGTCCATCGCGATTATCACTCGCGCAACTTGATGGTGTGCGACGGGCAGGGCGCCGGTGCGAATCCCGGAATCCTGGATTTTCAGGACGCGGTCTACGGGCCGCTGACCTACGACCTCGTCTCGCTGCTGCGCGACTGCTACATCGCGTGGCCGAACGAACGCGTCGAGGGTTGGGTGCATTCGTTCTTCGTCGCTGCCGAGCGTGCGGGCGTACCGCTGCCGGCGAACGAAGCGGCGCTGCGCCGCGCATTCGATCTCATGGGCGTGCAGCGTCACTTAAAGGCGATCGGGATCTTCGCGCGCCTCTGGCATCGCGACGGCAAGCCCGGCTATCTCAAGGACATTCCGCGCACGCTCGGGTACGTGAAGCGGGTGAGCGCGCGCTATCCAGAGCTGGCTGCGCTCGGCAAGTGGATCGAGCGGGCCATCGAGCCTGCGATGGCCAAGCGCGGCGCCGAGCCGAGCTAATGACATGCGCGCGATGATCCTGGCCGCCGGCCGAGGCGAGCGGATGCGGCCGCTGACCGACCACGTGCCGAAGCCTCTTCTCGAAGCAGGCGGCAAGCCGCTCATCCAGTATCACATCGAAGCATTCGCGGCCTGCGGCATCCGCGACATCGTCATCAACTTGGCCTGGAAGGGCGCACTGATCCGCGAGCGGCTCGGCGACGGCGCGCGCTTTGGCGTGCGCATCGCGTACAGCGACGAAGGTGCGGAGGCGCTCGAAACAGGCGGCGGCATTCTGCAGGCCTTGCCGCTCCTCGGCCCGGATCCTTTCATCGTGGTCAGCGGGGATATCTGGACGGCCTATCCGTTCGCGTCGCTGTTCGACAAGCTGCGGGGCGGCGATCTCGCGCATTTCGTGTTCGTACCGAATCCGCCGTTCCACCCGCGCGGGGATTTTACGCTGATCGACGGGCGTGTACGGCTCGATGGTGCAGTGCGGCAAACCTACGCGAACATCGGCGTGCTGCGACCTGAGTTCTTCGAGGGGTGCATGGCAGGGCGCTTTCCGTTGGCGCCCATCATGCGCCGCTGGATCGAAGCAGACCGCGTCAGCGGCGAGCTCTACGAGGGGCCGTGGCGCAATGTCGGCACGCCGGAGCAGCTCGGCGAGCTCGATCGCGCGCTACGCGCCACCTGACGAAAAGTCATTCGTATGACCATAGCCGCGATGGTCATAATGCGAATCGTTCGCATTTACAACACGGCCCCTTTCGGTGCATGATTGCGCCTCGTATGAGGCGGCTTTCCGAGTCTTCAGGTGATTTCTCAACACGCGCGTACCGCGGGGCGGTCGCGTGCGCCATTCTCGCGGCGCATGGCGTGCTTGCGTACGCGGCGGTCAGTCTTGGGCCTGTCATAAGAAAGGTGTCCGAGGCGCCCATTACGGCGCGCTTCGTGGAATTGCGCGAGCCCGAGCAACGTTGGACGCCGCCCTCTGTCCACACGCCGATCAGCGTTCCTATCGAAGTCGCCATGCCGATCGTGCCGCAGGTCGAAGTGGAGCTGCCGGTGGTGCCGCCCGCGACGCCGCGTCAAATCACCGCGCAGGCGCCTGCGAGCCCGCCGCCTGCGCGCGCAGAGGCGAATGCGCCGAAATGGATTAGCGCTGTCGAGTACGTCCGCGAGCCAGTGCCGCGCTATCCGCCGCAGTCGCGTCGGCTGAAAGAGCAGGGCTTGGTCGTGCTGCGAGTGTTGATCGACGAGCGTGGCCAAGCGTGCAGCATCGAGGTGGAGACGTCGAGCGGTCACGCGCGGCTCGATCACGCCGCGAAAGAGGCTGTTGCGCGCGCTGCGTTTCGCCCCTACGTGGAGGATGGCGAGCCGCGCCGCGCGTTGGTGCTGATCCCGATCGAATTCTCGCTGTCGAGCAGCCGCGCCTGAAGCGGCGCCATTGCGCTGCACATAATGCTCTCGATCTCTCAATGGGATTGGGCGCGTTTTTCTTGCAGTTTCGTAAGCGCTCGCGAGCCGAGCCGAATGCCGCGTGGTCGCACGATCGATGAGCACCATGCTCGTGACCGTCATGTCACGTATGCATGACGCTCATTCGATCGGCACATGATTGGTGCGAACTTCTAGGCGTTCGCGCGGTCTGTACGCAGAACCATGCGTTCGAGGCAGGGATTTCTGTTTCGGAGTGCTTGCCTTCCGCGTGGAAACTTTATACCTTGCGCGGCGTTTCTGCGGTCTACGATGAATGTAACGTCAATCCGTATTCGACGGATCCTTGAATTGACGTTATCTCGTTCGGCCCGGGGAAACGGGGGTTGTATGCCGCGACGAGCATACTGAATCGAACGAAATACACAGGTAAAGCACTAAAACTCTGCGGGGCTGCTCAGACCCTGCCTTTACATTGTTGAGCTGCAAAGCATGCCTTACGCACCAGCAGACACTTCTTTCTTCTCGCGTCGCACGCTCGTCTTCATTGTCATTGTGCTAATGCACGTGGCGATGGGCTGGGCGCTGAATGCCGGTCTCTCGCATCGGGTGGTGGAGATGGTGATGGGTCCGATCGAGACCCGCATGATCGAAGAAGCCCCCAAGGTTGAAGAGCCCCCGCCGCCGCCGCCGCCCAAGATCGAGACTCCGCCTCCCTTCGTTCCGCCACCGGAAATCGCCATCGACATCCCGATGGAGACGCCGCCCGCTACGGCGATCACTCAGACCACTACCGAACGGCCGCCTGCGCAGCCGCCCATTCAGGCAGCGCCCGCGCCGAAAGGTCCGCCGCCGACTCAGCCGCGAGTCGATCCGCGGCGTCCGCCCACCAAGCCTGAATACCCGGCTGCTTCGCGCCGTGCTGGCGAAGAAGGAACCGTGGTTCTGGAGCTCTACATCCTTCCGAACGGACGGGTGGGTGAAGCTCGAGTCCAGAAGTCGAGTGGCTTCCCGCGCCTCGATGAGGCGGCGGTAAGAGAGGCGAAGCGTTCGTGGCGCTTCATCCCGGGCACCGAGAATGGCCAGCCCGTTGCGATGTGGTACGCGACGAAGGTGACGTTCAATTTGACGGATGGATGATTTGCGCTCGGAACGCTGAGTAGACATTCAAGTTATTTAGCTCATAGCTCATATACGTAGAGGACATCGCTCCATGGCTCCCACAACTGGTACCGAAGTACAAGAGAATCCGTTTGGTCTTACGGCGCTCTGGGCACAGAGCGGTTTCCTCATCAGGGGAATTCTGATCATCCTGGTGATCATGTCCTTCGTGTCGTGGTACATCATCTTCACGAAGCTCTGGGATCAGCGCCGCATGCGCAAGGCGTACAAGGAGATGGAGAAGAATTTCTGGACCGCGGGCAATCTGCGCGAAGGCATCTCCAAGCTCACGGGTAAGGACAATGTGTTCCGCATGATCGCGGAAGACGGCGTGCGCGCGGCTCAGCACCACGAAGGCCGCCTCACGGATCAGATCCCGCTGCACGAGTGGATCTCGGCGTCGCTTTATCGCTCGGTCGAGAGCGTCAACAGCCGTCTGCAGACGGGTCTGTCGTTCCTCGCGACGACCGGTTCGGTGTCGCCCTTCATCGGACTGCTCGGTACGGTGTGGGGTATCTATAACGCGCTCATCGCGATCTCGATGGAAGGTCAGGCGAGCCTTGACCGTACCGCCGGCCCGATCGGTGAAGCGCTGATCATGACGGCCATCGGTCTGGCCGTGGCGGTGCCCGCGGTTATCGGCTACAACTGGCTGCTCCGCCGCAACAAGGACATCGTCGAGAAGCTCCGCTACTTCTCGTCCGACATGCACGCGTACCTCGTGAGCGGCGCGCGCATCGACTCGACCACGGCGGTCAACGTCAAGTCGTCTGCTCCCGCCGCTGGCGCCGCAGCCCGCAAGTAACCTCATAGCGCAGCTCGTCGGAGTGAGTACATGAGTCTTTACGAGAATCCCGGCGCTCCAGGCGCTCCTCCCGCTGCGGAGGATGAAGGGAGGGCGATGTCCGAGATCAACACGACGCCGCTCGTCGACGTCATGTTGGTGCTGCTCATCGTGTTCATGATCACGATTCCCGTGATCACACATACCGTGCCCGTCGAGCTGCCGAAGGTCCATAACGTCGCCACCGAGACGAAGCCGGAAAACGTCAACCTGTCCATCAACAAGGATGGACAGGTCTTCTGGAATCAATCGTTGATTCCGGATACGGAGACGTTGCTCGAGCGCTTGAAGGGCGTAGCGGTGCAGGTGCCGCAGCCCGAGGTGCACATCCGTGCGGACCAGGCGACGCGTTATGAGAATGTCGGTCGCGTGATCCTGACGGCGCAGCGCGCCGGCATTCAGAAAGTCGGGTTCATCACTGAGCCCGGCGGCCACGGCAGCGGAATGTAAGAGGTACTGGCCATGGCAATGCAAGTAGGTGGCGGCGGCGAAGGCGAGCCGATGGTCGACATGAATACGACGCCGTTGATCGACGTCATGTTGGTGTTGCTCATCTTGTTCATCCTGACGCTGCCGGTGATGACGCACGCGGTGAAGCTGGACATGCCACGGTCCACGCAGGCACCGCCGCCCGAGACGGAGCGGGTCGAGCCGATCCGGCTCGACATCGACTGGGACGGTTCGATCATTTGGGACGGCAATCTGGTCAAGCTCGAGGAGCTGGAGGGTTACTTCAGGTCCGAGGCGTCCAGAGTCCCGCAGCGCGAGCTGCACGTGCGTCCGGATCGACGCGCCAATTACGACACCGTGGCGAAGGTGTTGGCGCTCGCTCAACGCAACGGCATGCAACGAATCGGATTCGTGGGTAACGAACAGTTCCTGGATTAAACGGTCCAAGTACTGGACGACGGTCGCCCGGCCCCGAGCCGGGCGACGACTGACAACGATTGACTTATTCGGTTGTCGGGAGTTTTCCGATCACGACCAACTGGAGACTTAGGATCCACATGAATCGCGTCAAGTCTTTCGCCCTCGCTTCGGCGGTTGCCCTGAGTCTCGCAACCGGCATGGCAGCTGTGCTCGCTCCCGCAACCGGGATCGCAGCCGAAGAATCCGCCAACAAGATCACCACCAAGGCTGTAGCAGTGGCGCTCAAGAAGGCGCAGGAGCTGATGCAGGCCAAGCAGTGGGAGCCGGCCTTGGCGGAAATCAAGAAGGCCCAGGCGGTCGAGAAGAAGACGCCGTTCGAGGCGTATCAGATCGACGAGTTCCTCGCGTACGTGCTGATCCAGCAGAAGAAGTACTCCGAGGCTGCCGCCGTCTACGAGCGTCAGCTCAACTCGGGGTTCGTGCCCGAGGATCAGCGCGACGATCGCATGAAGACGCTGGCGCAGCTCTCGTTCCAGGTCAAGGATTACAAGAAGGCAGCCGAGTGGTCGAAGAAGTCGCTCGAGCGTCGGCCGAATCAGCAGGACATGGGCCAGCTGTTGGCGCAGTCCTACTACCTCCTCGAGGACTACCCGAACGCGGCGGCGGCCATGCAGAAGGTCGTGCAGCAGGTCGAGCGTGCGGGCCGCAAGCCCGAGGAGAACTGGCTGCAGATCATCTTGAGCTCGCACTTCAAGGCGAACAATCGCGACGGCGTGGCCGATGCACTCAAGCAGATCGTGCGTTACTACCCGACGGCCGAGTATTGGGAGAACCTGCTCGACATCTATCGTCGTAAGACCAACGACGATCGCGTGCTGCTCGGCTATTACCGTCTGATGGACGACGTCGGCGCCTTGAAAGAGAAAGGCGATTTCGTCGAGATGGCGCAGCTCGCGCTCGATGCGGGCGTGCCGGGTGAGGCCGAGGCCGTCGTCGAGCGCGGCATTCAGAAGGGCGTGCTCAAGAGCGACGACAAGGTCGAGCAGGGCCGCTACGATCGTCTCCTGAGCGGCGCCAAGAAGCAGGCGAGCGCCGACAAGGCTTCGCTGGCGCAGCTCGCCCAGGAAGCGGAGAAGGCGTCGCAGGGCCAGGCGCTCGTCGCGCTCGGTCATGCCTATCTCAGCTACGATCGCTATGACGAGGCGATCGCGGCGCTCGAGAAGGGCATCAAGAAGGGCGGTGTGCTCGACGTCGACGAGGCGCAGATCCTCCTCGGTATCGCATACCTCAAGAAGGGTCAGAAGGAGCAGGCCCGCCAGGCGTTCAAGGCGGTCAAGGAAGGCTCGAAGTGGAACGATCTGTCGAGCCTTTGGATCATCCGTACGCACGCCTGAGACGCAAACCGTCTACAGCGATCCACGAGAAACCCGGCCGCGAGCCGGGTTTCTTTTTTGGGCGTATCATACGCGGGGCGCCGGTGGGCGCCCGTCAGCCAACGATCACCGCGACCTTTCCCGTGAGCACCTTCAAAGGCATTCCCATCGTTCCGAGCGCGAGCGCGCGCAGCGGCGACAAGTACCGCACGCCGCAGGGCTTTACGGCCATCAAAGACGGCATCAAGGCGACCGCGGGCACCGTGCCGCTCGTGAATGTCGGCCGCAAGCCTCACTGGCTGCGTGCGCCGATGCCGGCAGGCTCGGGCTTCGATGCGGTCAAGGCAACCGTCAAGGAACATCGGCTCGCGACGGTGTGCGAAGAGGCCAAGTGTCCGAACATCGGCGAGTGCTGGAACGCCGGCACGGCGACGCTGATGCTGATGGGCGCGGTGTGCACGCGCGCATGCCGTTTCTGCGCCGTCGATACCGGCAATCCGCGCGGCTGGCTGGATCCTGACGAGCCGGCGAACAGCGCGCGTACCGTTCAGCTCATGAAGCTCAAGTACGTGGTGCTCACCTCGGTGAATCGCGACGACCTGCCCGACGGCGGCGCAGCGCATTTCGCCGCGTGCGTCCGCGAGATCAAACGTCTGAATCCCGGGACGGCCGTCGAAGCGCTCACTCCCGACTTTCAAGGCAAGCTCGCGGACGTCGAAGTCGTCGTCGGCAGCGGTCTCGATGTGTTTGCTCAGAACTTGGAGACGGTGCGACGCCTCACGCACCCGGTGCGCGATCCGCGCGCCGGCTATGAGCAAACGCTGGCTGTGCTCGCGCATGCGAAGGCATTCCGTCCCGACGTGTTGACGAAGACGAGTCTCATGCTCGGTCTCGGCGAAACGGATGAGGAAATCGACGAAGCGATGCGCGATGCACGCGCCGCCGGCGTCGACATTCTCACGTTGGGGCAGTATCTGCGGCCGACGATGAATCACTTGCCGGTCGAGCGCTGGGTCACGCCCGAGGAATTCGCACGCTATCGCGAGCGGGCGCTCGAGCTCGGCTTCCTCGAATGCGTCTCTGGTCCGCTGGTGCGCTCGAGCTATCGCGCGGAGCGTGCCTTGGAACGCAACAACGCGGGCTTGAGCCCGCGGCGCGAGGCGCGCGCAGCGGAAGGCTGAGCGGGCATCAAGGGAGCTCGTCCTGGCCGAGGTGCGCGACATGAACGTCGAACTCGCAGCAGCACGGACGCGCGCAGCGGCGAGCGACGCGCCGATGCTCAAGTGGCTGGGCCGCGTCGAATACGAGCCCACGTGGCGCGCCATGCGGGCGCTAACCGAGACGCGCTCTGCGGAATCCCGCGATGAAATCTGGTTTCTCGAGCACCCGCCGGTATTCACGCTCGGCATGAATGCCGCGCCCGAGCACGTGCTCGCTCCCGGCGGCATTCCTGTCGTGCAGATCGATCGCGGCGGTCAGGTGACCTATCACGGCCCCGGACAGCTCGTTGTCTATCCCTTGCTCGACGTGCGGCGCCTGGGCATCGGCGTGCGCCAACTCGTAATGGCGCTCGAAGAGGCTGTGGTGTCGTTGGTGGCCGAGTGGGGCATCGCCGCCGCAGGAAGACGCGATGCGCCCGGCGTCTACGTCGACGGCCGCAAGCTCGCGAGCATTGGCCTGCGAATTCGCCGCGGCTGCAGCTACCACGGCCTCGCGTTCAACATCGCGATGGACCTGACGCCCTTCAAACGCATCAATCCATGCGGATTCCGCGGTCTCGAAGTGATCGATCTGCAATCGCTCGGCGTCGCAATCGATGTCGGCAGCGCGGCGCGGGCGTTCGCGCCGCATCTCTTGCGTGCGCTCGGACTACCCGGCGACGTGCAGTGGACCCGCGCGCCCGAGTGATCGCTGCTCGCTAATCGGCCGGCGGCGTTAGCCTACAGAACCACCAGCACCTTCTCGCACGAGGTCAGCTCGCGATAGAGCGCATCGAGCTGCTCGCGGCTTTGTGCCTCGAACGTGCAGGTCAGGCTCAAGTAGCTCCCGTCTTTGCTCGGGCGTTCTTCGATGCACGACGGATCGATCGGACCGGCGTGCTTCTGCACGATGCCGAGCACGAGGCTGCGAAAGTCGGCGCTCTGGCGTCCCATCACCTTGAGCGGGAACTCGCAAGGAAACTTGAAGAGGGTATCGCTCATGCTGGCTCCTATCGCTCGAGGTGAACGATGCGCCGACCGTCGTGCGAGCTCGGCTCGCCGCTGCGGCCGGGCGCTAGTTGAACCACAGCTTCACGTGATCGACGAGGCGGCCGAAGAAACCGGCCTCGGCGATCTCCTGCTCGACGTGCAGCGGATGCGTCGCCAATGTCTGATTGCCGAGCATGACGCGCAGCTGACCCACCGGCTTCTCCGGTGTGAGCGGCGCAATGAGCGGCTCGGCGACGTCGGCTTCCACGCTCAGCATGTTCTCCTGGCCGCGCGGCACCGTCGCGTAGACATCGCTCGGCACGCTCAACGTCACGCTGCCGGCGTCGCCCTTCCAGACGCGCAGACTGAGCAGCGGCTGACGCGCGCCGTAGAGCTTGCGGGTTTGGTAGAAGCCGAAACCGTAATTGAGCAGCGCAATGCTCGCGTCTTCGCGCGCGCGGATCGACGGCGCGCCCATCACCACCGAGATGAGGCGCATGCCGTCGCGCTGGGCGGAGGAGACGAGGCAGTAGCCGGCCGATTGCGTGTGCCCGGTCTTGAGGCCATCCACCGAAGGATCGCGATCGAGTAGACCGTTGCGGTTCGGCTGGCGAATGTTGTTCCAGGTGAACTCGCGCTGCGAGTACCACTTGTAGTACTCGGGGTAGTCGCGAATCAGCGCCACCGCCAACGTCGCAATGTCGCGCGCCGTCGTGTAGTGCTCGGGACCCGGCATGCCCGGCGAGTTCTGGAAATGCGTGTTGACCATGCCGAGTTGCTGCGCATAGCGGTTCATCAAGTCGACGAATACGGGTTCGCTACCCGCGACGTGCTCGGCGAGCGCGACCGTTGCGTCGTTTCCCGACTGCACGATCATGCCCTGGATCAGATCTTCGACGCTCACGAGCGAGCCGGCCTCGACGAACATGCGCGAGCCTTCCTGGCTGCGCGCGTAGGCGCTGATGCGCACCATGTCGTCGAGCTTGATGCGTCCGTCACGCAGCGCGTGGAACACGGCGTACGCCGTCATCAGCTTGGTCAGGCTCGCCGGCTCGAGGCGCTCGTTCTCGTTGTAGGCGGCGAGGACCTGCCCGGTGTGATAGTCGATGAGGTAGTAGCCCTTTGCCGGAACTTGCGGCGGCGCGGGAATCGGCGGCGGCTGGAGCGAGCGATCCGTGTTGGCCGTGACGCCCGCGATCGGCGGCGGCAACTGAGACGTCGCGCTTGCGTCCGCGGCGGGTCCCGAGTCGAAGCAGCCGCTGGTCGCGAGCGCAACACCGAGGACGATGAAGGACAACAGTCGTGAGCTCATGTTTCGTCAACCGAATGAAGGCGCGCCGGATTCTAGCGATAGCGGCGCATGGCGGATAGGCTCAGTCGGCGGCCAGTCGCGCATCGGCTACACCGAGCGACTTGAGCTGCGCGACGACGCGATCGAATTCTTCGACGCTCGGGAGCGGTCCGATGCGTACGCGGAAGTACGTGCGGCCGTTGACCTCGTCGCGGCGTACGAAGCCGTTGTTGATCCCGTTGGTCCGCAGCCGTTCGAGCAGATTCTTCGCGTTGGCCTCGCTGCTGAAGGCGCCGGCCTGCACGAAGATGGCGGCAGGAGCGGGCGGCGACGGCTGCGGTCCGTTGGGCGTGAGCGCACGCACTTCGACGAACGTCGTGCCTTCCCGCAGCATGTCGAGCTTCGCGGCGGCCGTGTAAGACAGGTCGATGATGCGGCCTTCCTTGAAGGGGCCGCGATCGTTCACGCGTACGACGACGCTCTTGCCGTTCTTGAGATTGGTGACCTGCACGTAAGTCGGCAGCGGCAGCGTCTTGTGTGCTGCCGTCATCGCGTACATGTCGTAGCGTTCACCGTTCGAGGTCGTCTCGGCGTGAAATCCTGGGCCGTACCAGGAGGCAATGCCGCGCTCGACGTAGCCGGTGGCGTCCTGGAGCACGAAGTAGCGCTTGCCGAGCACGTCGTAGAAGGGCGGATTGCCCTTTGCGGAACGCGGCTCGAAGCGTGGCACCGGATCCGGGATCTTTTCGATCTCGCTCGGCGTGGGCGGCGTGGGCGACGGCGCGGGGCGCTTGGGCGGCGCGCTGACGCAGCCGGCAAGCGTCAGGGCAACGATGAGGAGGCGGCAGAGGGAATGCGCGGCGCGGCGCGCGTCTCGTTCACTGGGCCGCATCGAGCATGAATCCCTCGATCGCATTACCGAGATCGTTCACGGCCATCGCGTACATGGTGCTGCGGTTGTAGCGCGTGATGACGTAGAAATTGTTGAACCCGACCCGGTACTCGGGACCGTTCTTGCCTTGCGCGACGACCAGCATCGCCGGCGCATCCGCAGGCAGAGTGGTTTCGAACTCGACGCCTTTGTCGCGAAGCGACTGCACGGTTTCGTTGAGCGCGATCTGCGAGACGTCGAACGCGCCGAGATCGTCGTTGCGCAGCGTGGCGTTGACGACGATCGGCTCGTCCGTGCGCCAGCCGTGGACGCGCAGATAGTTCGCGATCGAGGCGATGACGTCGTCCCAGCTGTTCCACAGATCGCGCTTGCCGTCGCCGTCGCCGTCGACGGCGAACTTGCGATAGCTCGTCGGAATGAACTGCGGCGCGCCCATTGCGCCGGCGTAGGAACCGAGCGCCTTTTCGACGTCGACGTGTTCCTCGCGCGAGAGCAGGAAGAATTGTGCGAGCTCGCCGCGGAAGAACGGGGCGCGCGGCGGGTAATCGAAGGCAAGCGTCGCGAGCGCATCGAGCACGCGATAGCGTCCGGTGATGCGGCCGAAGGACGTCTCGACGCCGAGAATGCCGACCACCACCGAAGCGAGCCGTGCATCGCCGAGCGCTTTCAGGCGCTCGCCGTGGGCGCTCCAGAAATCGACGCCTTCTTGAATGCGCTTCTCCGTGAGAAAGCGCTCGCGGTACTCGTGCCACGGTACGACGCGCTCGGCCGGCCGGCTGATCGCATCGAGAATCGATTGTTGTGTTTTCGCCTGCTTGAGGAGCGTCGCGATCTCGGCACGCGCAAGGCCGTGCGTCGTGCTCATCTCGTCGATGAAGGCACGCACTTCCGGACGGTTGATGTCAATCGCAAGGCTGGGAGAGACGAGGCAGATGGCCAGGAGCGCGAGATAGACTCTCAAGGCGGACTCTCTAGTGACGGAACCGGCGAACGTGACGGAAACGCTGAAGGTTGGATGGGGCCGATGAGCGCAGGTTCCGGTCTTCTTCACCCGCATCGCTCACTGCACCTCCATCGCCGAGCGCGTGATCTTCATCGGCTGACGAGCTTGCGCTTCGCGCAAAGCGACATGAGGATACCGAAACCTGCCATGAGGGTCACCATCGCGGTACCGCCGTAGCTGATGAACGGCAGCGGCACGCCGACGACCGGCAGCAGTCCCGTGACCATGCCGGTGTTGACGAACACGTACACGCAGAACGTCAGGCTCAAGCTGCCCGCGGCGAGGCGCGAGAAGGTGTCGTGCGCCGTGGTCGCAAGGTAGAGCGAGCGGCCGATCACGAACAAGTAAAGCACCAGCACGGTCACGAGCCCGATCAATCCCCATTCCTCGCCGATGACGGCGAACACGAAGTCGGTCGAGCGTTCGGGCAGGAACTCGAGCTGCGCCTGGCTGCCGTTCAGATAGCCCTTGCCGAAGATGCCGCCCGAGCCGATCGCGATCTGCGATTGAATGATGTGATAGCCGGCGCCGAGCGGATCGCTTTGCGGATCGAGGAAGGTGAGCACGCGTTGCCGCTGGTAGTCGTGCAGCAGAAATTGCCAAGCGACGAACGCGACGGGTACGAGCAGCGCGATCACCGAGGCGATGTAGCGCACCTGCAGTCCCGCCAGCAGCAGCACCATGCCACCTGCCGCAGCGACGAGCAGCGAGGTGCCGAGGTCCGGCTGCTCGGCGATGAGGAGCGTCGGCACGCCGATGCCGAGCGCGAGGACGAGGAGCGAGGGCAGGCTCGGCGGGAGCGGGCGCTCGTGCAGATACCACGCGCAAGCGAGCGGCACGGCGAGCTTCATGATCTCGGAGGGCTGAAAGCGCACGATGCCGAGATCGAGCCAGCGTTGCGCACCCATGGCGATGTCGCCCGTGATCGCGACGAGCACCAACAGGATCAGGCCGACGAGATAGACCCACGGCGTTGCCGTACGGATGACGCGCGGCGGCACTTGGGCGAGCACGATCATCGCGCCGAGGCCGAGCAGAAAGCGCAGCACCTGCGCCTTCAGAAAACCGACGCTGCTGCCCGATGCGCTGAACACCACGATCGTGCCGACGGCACCCACGAGGCATAGCCCGATGAACAGCGGGCCGTCCAAGTGAAGCGCCAGCAGCAGCCGGGCGGTGCCGGTCAGCGTGCGCTGCGCGCGCGATGTCTCGAGGGACTCGTAGCTCATTCGGTCGTATTCGGGCCCGGCTCGGCGGAAGGCTGTGGATACTTGGCTTGCTGCTCGGCGAGCTGCTCAGGCGTCAGCAGATAGGCATCGAGAATCTTGCGCGCGATCGGTCCGGCGTAAGCCGAGCCGCCGCGCGGCGCATTCTCCACGATGACCGCCACTGCGATCTTCGGATCCTCCACGGGCGCGAACGCCACGAACAAGGCGTGATCGCGCAAGTGCTCGGCGAGCTCGCTGGCTTTGCGCATCCGCTCGGTGGCAGCGACCGTGAACACCTGCGCGGTGCCGCTCTTGCCGGCCATCGTATAGGGCGGTTTGCCCATCTGATAGATGTAGTAGCGCGCGGTGCCGTGCGGCGCGTTCGCCACGTCCACCATGCCTGCGATTGCGACGTCCCACCACGAGGGATCCTTCACTTTCGCATCAGGCAAACGAACGGGCTCGAGCTCGCGAGTAACGCCGGTCGCCGCGTCGCGAATGGCGCGCACGAGCCGCGGCTGATAGCGCTTGCCGTGGGCGGCGAGCGTCGCAATCGCGTGAGCGAGCTGCAGCGGCGTGGCCGTCATGTAGCCCTGGCCGATGCCGATGCTGACGGTGTCGCCGGGATACCAGATCTTCGCTTCGGGGCTCTTGAACGCGCGGCGCTTCCATTCGGTCGACGGCAGAATGCCTTCACGCTCGCCTTCGATGTCGATGCCGGTCTGTTGGCCGAGCCCGAATTGCGCCAGGTAATCGTGGATGCGGTCGACGCCCATCACGTGCGCGACGTCCCAGAAGTACACGTCGCACGAGGTGGCGATCGCTTTGCGCATGTCGACTGCGCCGTGACCTTCGCGTTTCCAGTCGCGGCGCAGACGATCGCGACCGCCGGGCATGCGCCAAGAGCCGCGGCAGAAACGCGTGTCGTGCGGCGTGACGACGCCATATTCGAGCGCGGCGAGCGCCATCAGCGGCTTGACCGTCGAGCCGGGCGGGTAGGTGCCGCGCAGCGCGCGGTCGTACATCGGCCGGTTCGGATCCTCGGTGAGCGCAAGATATTGGGCGCGCGTGAGTCCGCGCGCGAACAGATTCGGATCGAAGCCGGGCGTGCTGACGAACGCGAGCACGTCGCCATTCGAAGGATCGATCGCCACCGCGGAGGCGCGATGCCCGCGCAAGGCCTCTTCGGCTACCTGCTGCACGCGTTGGTCGATCGTCAGGTACAGATCGTTGCCGGCGAGCGGCTCTCTGCGTTCGAGCTCGGGTATTTCGTTGCCGATGCGTTCGACCCGCCTGCCTTGCGCGTTGACGAGCAACTGCTGGAAGCCGGCGCGGCCGTGCAGCTCGTGCTCGTAAGCGCGCTCGATGCCGCTCTTGCCGGTCAGCGTCGTGCCGGCATAGCGCTCGAGATCGAGTCGCTTCTTGTCCTCTTCGCTGATCGCGCCGACGTAGCCGATCGCGTGCACGGCGCTGCTGCCGAGCGGGTAGTAGCGGGTGAGGCGCGGGCGAATCTCGACGCCGGGGAACTGGTGACGGCGCGCGGCAAAGCGGGCGAGCTCTTCCTCGGTGAGCTGCAGCTTGATCGGAACGGCTTCGAAGCTGCGCCGGCTGCGAATGTCCTTCTTCAGCGTCGGGATGTCGGCCGGATCGATCAGATCCATCGCGGCGAGCCCGTTCAACGTGGCGTCGAGGTCCTGTACCTGTTCGCGCGTGAGCTCGAGCTGATACGAAGGCGCGTTCGTCGCAAGGATGAGTCCGTTGCGGTCCATGATCAGACCGCGGTTCGGCGGGATCGGCTCGATCCTGATCCGATTGCCTTGCGACAGCTGCACGAAGTAGTCGTACTTGACCACCTGCAGCCAAACGAGTCGCGCGATCACCGCGCCGACCGCGAGCACCATGATCACGGCTGCCGCGATCGCACGCCGCTCGAAGAGCTGCTGCTCGGCATGGTGATCTTTGATGCGAACGGTTGGCATTGCAGCGGATTAGACGATTCTCAGGTTCGAGCTCCGATCAGATGCTTGGCTGTCGCACGTTGGTCTGCTCGATCGTTCTTTCCCAGAGCCCAGCGCCCAGAGCCCATAATCACCGACTTCTGCGATTCCACGTATCGAGCACTGCGACGAGCGCAGGCCACAAGACCGTGCTCGTGAGCACCGGCAGCCAGCGCGTCCACGTCGTGATGGCAGGTCCGATGACGCCGTCGATCCAGAAGACGAGGAACTCATAGAGCGCAAGCAGCATGAACACCGTGAGCGTCTGGTGCCAGATCGGGAAGATGCGAATGCGCAGCTGGAACTTGTGCGTGAGGAAGGCAACGAACAGGAACGCAAGGGCGTGCTGTCCGAGGATCGGTCCGGTCAACACGTCGACGGCAAGCCCGCACGCCCACGCGAACGTCAGGCCCACGATGCGCGGCGCGCTCAGCGACCAGTAGATGACCACGAGCAGCAGCAGCTCGGGGCGCGCACGCGAGACCACATCGGGCAGCTCGATGAGCGCGAAGATCAGCGCGAGCAGCACCGTGACGAGGACTCGCAGCACTGTGTTTTGGCCGTCAGCGACCGCCATGGCTCGATGCTCTCTCGTTCACCGTTATTCTGCTGCGGGACTGCGCGCAGGCGACTCGCCTGCCGGCTCGGCCGCAGTCGTATCGACTTGTATACCTGCCGAGGCGCTCGCTGCGGCGTCATCCTTCTGCGGCCACAGGAGCAAGACCTCGCGATCGCGATCGAGCAGCGCGAGCGGCTTTGCTTCCACCGTCGCAAAGGTGTCCTGCGGATTGCGCTCGACTCTGGTGACGGTCGCGACCGGATAACCGGCGGGGAAAATGCCGTCGAGCCCGGAGGAAACGAGCAGGTCGCCGACTTTGATGTCCGACTCGATGGTCATGAACGGCAGGCTGAGCGTGCCCAGCTTGCCGGTGCCCATGGCAATCGAGCGGATGCCGTTGCGATTGACCTGCACGGGGATGGCGTGCTCGGCGTCCGTGATCAGGATGACCTGCGCGCTGAACTTGTCGAGGCGCACGACCTGACCGACGATGCCGAAGGCATCGATGACGGGCTGACCCTCGAAGACGCCGTGGCTTGCGCCCTTGTTGATGCGCACGCGATGGCGAAACTCCTCGACGGCGACGTTCATGATCTCGGCGATCAGCGTGCGCTCGCCGATTCCCTGCGAAGCCTCACGCAGCTCGCGCAGGCGGCGGTTCTCTTCCACCAACGATTCGTAGCGCAGCAGCTTGATGCGCGCGACCCGCAGTTCCTCGGAAAGCTCGGCGTTTTCTTTGCGCAGCCGTGCTCGGTCGGCGAAGCTTTCCGTCAGCCAGCTCCACGCGGCGTGCGGTGCGTCGACGAACACGTTGAGCGGGTGCAGGGCCACCCCCATCCACATGCGCGCGGTATCGAGGTAATTGCCGCGATGGTCCATGACCATCACCGCGATCGAGATCACCAGGAGAAAAAAGAAGCGCGCGCCGAGCGGAGGTCCTCGACCGATGATCGGACGGCTATCGGCGCTTAGCGTGACCATGAAGGACTAAAAGTCGCAGCGTCTGAAGGCATGGTCGACGCAACCGGTGCGCCGACCATCATGTGTCGAAGTGAGCTGCGGGCGAGGGCGAAGCGACGCGCTTCGCCGCGCCGTGCGAACGAGCCAACGAATGCGGCGGGATCGTCGAGTCGCACGGGTCCCAGCGTCTGCAGCGGCTACTCCAGGTTGAAGAGGGCAGGACCATGCTCGTCGATGAGCTCGAGCATGCGGCCGCCGCCGCGAGCAACGCAGGTAAGCGGATCTTCGGAAACGACGACGGGCAGACCGGTTTCTTCCATGAGCAGCTTGTCGATGTCGCGCAGCAGCGCGCCGCCGCCGGTCAGGACGATGCCGCGTTCGGCGACATCCGCACCGAGCTCCGGAGGCGTTTGCTCGAGCGCTACCTTGACGGCGCCCACGATACCCGCGAGCGGCTCCTGGAGCGCTTCCAGGATCTCGTTCGAGTTCAGCGTGAAGCTGCGCGGCACGCCCTCCGAGAGGTTACGGCCCTTGACCGAGATCTCTTTGACTTGCTGGCCGGGATAGGCCGAGCCGATCTCGATCTTGATCTTTTCCGCCGTCGCCTCGCCGATCAGGATGCCGTAGTTGCGGCGCACGTAATTAATGATGGCGTCGTCGAAGCGATCGCCGCCGATGCGCACTGAAGAGGCATAGACGATGCCGTTCAAGGAGATGACCGCGACTTCCGAGGTGCCGCCGCCGATGTCGAGCACCATCGAGCCGCGCGCCTCGTGCACCGGCAAGCCCGCGCCGACGGCAGCGGCCATGGGTTCTTCGATCAGGCGCACCCAGCGAGCGCCGGCGCCTTCCGCGGATTCCTGGATCGCGCGCCGCTCGACCTGAGTCGAGCCGTACGGCACGCAGATCAGCACGCGCGGGCTCGGGCGCATGAGCCGATTGCCGTGCACCTTCTCGATGAAGTACTGCAGCATCTTCTCGGTGACGGTGAAGTCGGCGATGACGCCGTCCTTCATGGGACGGATCGCCGTGATGTGCCCGGGCGTGCGCCCGAGCATGTTCTTCGCTTCCTGACCGACCGCCTCGATCTTCTTGCCCGCGCGACCCGGTTCTTCTCGAATGGCGACGACCGAAGGCTCGTTGAGCACGATGCCTTTGCCGCGCACGTAGATAAGCGTGTTCGCGGTGCCCAAATCGATCGACAAGTCGTTCGAGAAGTACCCGCGCAGATTCTTGAACATGGTTGTTGTGGAGAGCGAACGACGAGGGCAAAAAAGTTGCGGTACTCTAACAACGGGTAGGACTTTGCACAAGCGGAGGTGTATGATTAGCAGCGCTTTTTTCAGGCTTTTTTCAACGCTTTTTTCTCTGCTACACGGGACCGAAATCGCATGAGTCTCACCCGCCGCGACGTAGAGAACATCGCACAGCTCGCACGCCTCTCGATCAGCGAGTCGGAGCTGCCCGCCTACGTCGACAGCCTCTCGAAGATTCTGAGCTTCGTCGAGCAGCTGAACGCCGCCGACACCGCACACGTCGAGCCGATGGCCCATCCGCTCGCCGATCAAGTGCAGCGCCTACGCGACGACGTGGTCACCGAAGAGGACAGGCACGAGAAGTATCAACGCAACGCGCCTGCCGTGGAGGCGGGCCTGTATCTTGTCCCGAAGGTGATCGAATAAGTGCCAGGTGCGAGCCGGTCGCGGCCTCAGTCGAACGCTGATTCCGCGCCGTCCGGGCCCTGTCGTCAAACCGTTCAAGCCCATCGATCTTGCCCATGAGCGAATTGCACCACCTTACGCTTGCCGAGCTTGCAGCAGGGCTGCGGGCGCGCCGCTTCTCGAGCGTCGAGCTGACCAAGCATTTCTTGGACCGCATCGCACGCTTCAACCCCGACATCAACGCATTTATTACAGTCACGGCCGAGCAGGCGCTGGCGGCGGCCGAGGCCGCCGACAAGCGGCTCGCGGCGGGGGAGAGCACGCCGCTGCTCGGCGTGCCGATCGCGCACAAGGACATCTTCTGCACTGACGGTGTCTTGACTACATGCGCCTCGCGCATGCTCGCGAACTTCGTAGCGCCGTACGACGCGACGGTCGTCGAGCGCTTGGCGAGCGCCGGCGCCGTCTCGCTCGGCAAGGCCAATATGGACGAGTTCGCGATGGGCTCGTCGAACGAGACCAGCTATTTCGGTCCGGTCAAGAATCCCTGGGATACGAAGAAGGTGCCGGGCGGCTCCTCGGGTGGCTCGGCAGCGGCAGTCGCTGCGCGTCTTGCGCCGGCGGCTACGGCCACGGACACGGGCGGCTCAATCCGGCAGCCGGCGGCGTTGACGGGTCTGACGGGCATCAAGCCGACGTACGGTCGCGTCTCGCGTTACGGAATGATCGCCTTCGCCTCCAGTCTCGATCAGGCGGGCACGCTCACGTACACGGCGCAGGACGCGGCGTTGCTGCTCGGCGTCATGGCGGGCTTCGATCCACGCGACTCGACGAGCGTGGACGTGCCGGTGCCAGACTATCTCGCCACGCTCGAGCAACCGCTCGCCGGTCTTAAGATCGGCTTGCTCAAGGAATTCTTCGAGAAGGGGCTCGAAGAGCAGAGCGCCAAGCTCGTGCGCGAAGCGCTCGCCGTCTACGAGAAGCTCGGCGCCAAACTGGTGGAGGTGAGCTTGCCGAACCTGCCGCTGTCGGTGCCGACTTATTACGTGGTGGCGCCCGCGGAGTGCTCCTCGAATCTGTCGCGTTTCGACGGCGTGCGTTTCGGCTATCGCTGCGAGAACCCGACGGATCTTCTGGACTTGTACACCCGCTCGCGCGGCGAAGGTTTCGGCGCCGAGGTCAAGCGGCGCATCATGACCGGCACTTACGTGCTCTCGGCGGGTTACTACGACGCTTACTACCTCAAGGCGCAGAAGGTCCGCCGCCTCATTGCGGATGACTTTGCGCGTGCGTTCAAGGAGGTCGATGTCCTGATGGGTCCGACCTCGCCGACGACGGCGTTCGACATCGGCGCCAAGGTCGACGATCCCATCACGATGTACTTGAACGACATCTATACGATCGGTGCGAACTTGGCAGGCTTGCCGGCAATGTCGATTCCGTGCGGTTTCGCGGGCGGGCTGCCTGTCGGATTGCAGATCATCGGTCCGCATTTCTCCGAGGCCAAGCTCTTGAACGTGGCGCACGGCTATCAACGCGAGACCGATTGGCACCGGCAGATGCCGAGCGCTTACGCCTGATGCCGGCGCCGACACGAGCCGACACGGAGCATTGACACGAACTTACCGCCCACAGCCTACAGCGCACAGCCTATGCCTTCCTGGGAAACCGTCATCGGTCTAGAAATCCACGCGCAGCTTGCGACGAAGAGCAAGATCTTCTCGGGCTCGTCCACTGCCTACGGTGCTGCGCCGAACACGCAGGCCAATCTCGTCGACCTCGGCTATCCGGGCGTGCTGCCGGTGCTCAATCGCGAAGCGGTGCGCATGGCGGTGAAGTTCGGCCTTGCCATCGGCGCCAACATCGCGCGCCGCTCGATCTTTGCGCGCAAGAACTATTTCTATCCCGACCTGCCGAAGGGCTACCAGATCAGCCAGTACGAAAAGCCGATCGTCGAGCACGGGCGGCTCGAGATCGTGCTCGAAGACGGTTCGCGCAAGACGATCGGGATCACGCGCGCGCATCTCGAAGAGGACGCGGGCAAGTCGCTGCACGAGGACTTCCACGGTTTGTCCGGCATCGATCTCAATCGCGCAGGCACGCCGCTGCTCGAGATCGTCTCCGAGCCCGACATGCGCTCGGCGAAAGAGGCGGTCGCGTACATGAAGAAGATCCACACGCTCGTCCGCTATCTCGAGATCTGCGACGGCAACATGCAGGAAGGCTCGTTCCGCTGCGATGCCAACGTGTCCGTGCGCCCCGTCGGGCAGGAGAAGTTCGGCACCCGCTGCGAGATCAAGAATCTCAACTCGTTCCGCTTCATCGAGCGCGCCATCAACTACGAGGTCGCGCGGCAGATCGAGATCCTCGAAAACGGCGGCACCATCCGCCAGGAAACGCGGCTCTACGATCCGGACAAGGGCGAGACGCGCGCGTTGCGCTCGAAGGAAGAGGCGAACGACTATCGTTACTTCCCCGATCCGGATCTCTTGCCGCTTGCGCTCGACGACGAATTCATCGAGTCGGTGCGCAGCACGCTGCCAGAGCTGCCGGACGAGAAAGCGGCGCGCTACGTCGAGCAGTTCGGTCTGTCTGCTTACGATGCCGGCGTGCTGACGGCGAGCCGCGAAATGGGCGATTACTACGAGGCGGTGGTCGACAAGCTTGGCGGCCACGCGAAGCTCGCTGCGAATTGGGTGATGGGCGAGCTGTCGGGTGCGCTCAACAAAGAGAACCTCGATATCACGCAGTCGCGCATCGATCCCGAGCGGCTCGCCGGGCTCTTGGCTCGCATCGTCGATGAGACGATCTCCGGCAAGATCGCCAAGGACGTGTTCGAGCTGATGTGGAGCGAAGGTCGCACGGCCGACGAGATCATCGAAGCCGAGGGTCTCAAGCAGATCACCGACACGGGCGCGATCGAAAAGTTCATCGACGAAGTCATGGCTGCCAATCCGAAGCAGCTGGCCGAATACCGCTCCGGCAAGGACAAGCTCTTCGGCTTCTTCGTCGGTCAAGTGATGAAGCAGACCGGCGGCAAGGCGAATCCCGCGCAAGTCAACGAGCTGCTCAAGAAGAAGCTCTCCGGTTGAGCGGTAGGGAGCGCTCGGCGCTTCCTCGTCTGTCGCGTACGTCGCCGGCCGCAAGGCTTGCATTCGCGCCTTGCGGCCCCACTCTTGCACGCTCACCGCGAGCGAGGCTCATTTCATGCGCGACCGAGATTGCCTACACCGATTCCTTTTCGAGCACTATCCGATTCGTGGGCACTTGGTCCACTTGGATGCCGCATGGCGCGCGGTGCTCGAGCATCGTGAATACCCGGCGGCCATTCGCGACACGCTCGGCGAGGCCGTAGCGGCGTCGGTCCTGTTGGCGGCGACACTGAAGTTCAACGGTACGTTGAGCCTGCAATTGCAAGGGCAGGGGCCGGTACACCTCATGCTCGCGCAATGCACGAGCGATTACGCCGTGCGTGCCGTGGCGCGTTATCGCGAGGCCGTGGACGTGCGCGATCTGGCTGTGATGTCGGGCGAGGGCACGTTGAGCGTGACCATCGAAAGCCCTGACTTGCCGCAGCGATATCAAGGCATCGTGCCGTTGACCGCGGGTCGCCTCGATCGCTGTCTCGAAGGCTATTTCGAGAGCTCGGAACAGTTGCCGACGCGCCTGTGGCTATACGCGAACGAGCACAGCGCCTCGGGGATGCTGCTGCAGAAGATGCCGGCGGGCTCCCTTGCCCAGCGCAAAGATGGTCCGTCTGCCGTTCCGACGCCGAGCGCGGCGGAGATCGACGATGCTTGGCGGCGGGTTCAGATGCTGGGCGATACGCTCACGCCGCAAGAGATGGAGGGCCTGAGCGACCAGACGATCCTGCGGCGGCTGTTCGCCGAGGACGACGTCCGTCTCTTCGAGTCGGCGCCGGTGTTCTTCCGTTGCCGCTGTTCCAAGGAGCGCGTCGTGGACATGCTGCGAGCCCTCGGGCGGGACGAGCTCCGCTCGATTCTGGCCGAGCGCGGCAAGGTCGAAGTGCGCTGCGACTTCTGCAACCGGGCGTACGAGCTCGACGCCGTCGACGTCGAGCACTTCCTCTCGCCCCAGGCCTCGGAAGGCTCGGGGCTCCGTCACTGAGGGCGCTCAAGCCCTCGATAGCCGCTCTGCCTCAGGAGGCGATGCCTCCTGAGGCAGGCTGTCTGCCAGTCCTATCCAATAACTATCAAAAAGTTACGATTCAGTCTTAGCGCTGCTTCTTAGGAGCAGGCTTCAATCCAGGGCAATCCAGCGCACAGCAATCCAGGACACGCACCTAATTCGGGACACGCACTGATTGGCCGCAGGGCGGAAATCGGTGTGTGTCCCGAATTGATCGTCGCGGCGCCCGCGTCCCGCCTTGGGCGCCATCTGGCCGCACTCGACGGCCTATGCTGGGTTCAATCGATGCGCTTTGTGACGCCTGTCCGCTGGTGGGCGTAGCAGAAACATAAAGACTTGTTTATATTTTGATCCATGGCGCTTCCATTCCTTTCCGCCGTCTCCGCCCTGCGGGCCGCCGGTGAGCCTTCGCGGCTCCGGCTGCTTGCGCTACTGGTGCGTGCCGAGCTGACGGTGGGGGAGCTCTGCGAGATCCTCGATCAGAGTCAGCCGCGCGTTTCGCGCCACCTCAAAGTCCTCGCGAGCGCCGGCCTGCTCGTGCGCTTCCGCGAGGAGCACTGGGTGTATTACCGCGTGCCTGCGAGCGGCGAAGCGAGCGCGATCGTCGAGCAGCTCTTGTCGCTCGCGAATGCTGAGGACAGCGTCTTCGTGCGCGATCGCCAGCGTATGGAGCGCGTGATTGCCGAGCGTGCGCGCCGCGCGACGAACGAAGTGGGCGGCGCGAACGCCGCGCTGCCCGAGGAAATCGCTGCCATCGTCCTGCGCGAGTTCGCCGATGTGCCCGTGGGCGTCCTGCTCGACGTCGGCACGGGCAGCGGGCATCTGCTCGAGCTGCTCGCGCCGCATGCAACGCGCGCCGTCGGCATCGATATCTCGACCGACGCCTTGCGCCTCGCCCGCACGAACGTTCACGGCGCAGGCCTGCGTCACTGCGAGCTGCACAAGGGTTCGATGTATGACCTGCCGTTTGCGGAAGCGACGTTCGACACCGTGACCGTCGATCGCATGCTGGCGACGGCGGAGCGACCGCTCGCTGCGCTCGCCGAGATCGCGCGTGCCGTTCGCAGCGGCGGCAGGCTCGTCGTGATCGAAGACTTCGATCAGCTGCAGGACTCCGCAGGCGGCAATCCCATCAAGACCGTGCGCGAGTGGATGACCGCGAATGGCTTTACGTGCCGACGCATTCACCCGATCGATACGGGCTCAGCGCACCTGATCGTTGCATTAGGCGAGCGCGGCGACCGTGCGGTCGCCGCGGCATGAACCGGAGCACAGCGGGATCGCGCGAGCACACGATCCGATCGCGGCGACGCAAGCGCGATCGGGACACGCACCGACACTTCGAACAACGCAAGCTCATCGGAGCACAGAACATGGCCATCGAGGACATCAAGGCACGAATCGGCGAGGCGGTGTCGCGTCTGCGTACGCGGCCGGTCGTGTCTTTCGAATTCTTCCCGCCGAAAGACGAGGTGATGGAGCAGACGCTCTGGTGTTCCATCGAGCGCTTATCGCCGCTCAAGCCGCGCTTCGTGTCCGTGACGTATGGCGCCGACGGTTCGACACGCACGCGCACGCACGGCATCGTGACGCGCATTCAGGAGACGACCTCGCTCACGGCCGCACCGCATCTGACCTGCGTGGGCGCACCGAAGGAGGAGATCCTCGACATCGCGCGCAATTACTGGCAGCACGGCATCCGGCACATCGTCGCGTTGCGCGGCGATCCGCCGCAGGGCGCAGGCAGCAAGTACGTGCCGCATCCGGGAGGCTTCCCGTTTGCCGTCGATCTCGTCAAAGGGCTCAAGTCCGTTGCGGACTTCGAGATCTCGGTGGCGGCCTACCCCGAGACGCATCCCGAAGCGCCTAGCGAGGCATTCGATCTCGACAATCTCAAGGCGAAGATCGATGCGGGTGCCGCGCGCGCGATCACGCAGTTCTTCTTCGATCCGACGCTGTATCTGCGCTTCCGCGACCGCTGCGCCGCGCATGGCATCAATGCGTCGATCGTGCCGGGCATTCTGCCGATCACTCGCTTTCCGCAAATGCTGCGCATGGCGCAGCGCTGCGGCGCATCGGTGCCGCAGTGGCTCGTCGATCGTTTCGACGGGCTCGATGAAGATCCCGAGACGCGGCGTATGATCGCGGCGGCCGTCGCGATCGAGCAGGTGCAGCAGCTACAGCAGCACGGCGTGGAAGAATTCCACTTCTACACGCTCAATCGCTACGAGCTCACGTACGCCATCTGTCATGCGCTCGGCGTACGTCCGCAACCGAGCGGCTCGTCCGTCGCCTGCGCCAGCTAGACGTCCTGCCTCGTTGTTCCCGGCCTGCAGCCTTACACGGATGCCGTCATGAACCGACTCGAACGCATTGCCGCTTTCAAACGCCTGCTCACCGAGCGAATCCTGATCCTCGACGGCGGCATGGGCACGCTCATTCAGCGCCACGGTCTTACCGAAGCGGACTATCGCGGCGAACGCTTCAAAGGCTGGCGCTGCGATCTGCGCGGCAATAGCGACATTCTGGTGCTCACGCGCCCGGATGTGATCGGCTCGATCCATCGCGCCTATCTCGACGCAGGCGCCGACATCATCGAGACCAACACGTTCACGGCGAATTTCCCGTCGCAGGCGGATTACGGGACCGAAAATCTCGTCGCAGAGATCAACCTCGAAGGCGCACGGCTCGCACGACGCGTCGCGGACGAATACGCCGAGCGCACGGGCGAGGTCCGTTTCGTCGCCGGCGCCATCGGTCCGACCAACCGCACGGCGTCGCTCTCGCCGAACGTCAACGATCCTGCTTACCGCAACATCGATTTCGATCAGCTCGTCGAGACGTATTCGATCGCAGCGCGGGCGCTCATCGAAGGCGGTGTGGATCTGTTCCTCATCGAGACGATCTTCGACACGCTCAATGCGAAGGCGGCGATCTACGCGGTGCGCCAAGAGAACGAAGCCGCCGGCATCGACATACCGATCATCATCTCCGGCACGATCACGGACGCATCGGGACGCACGCTCTCGGGGCAGACGACCGAGGCGTTCTGGAATTCGGTCCGGCACGCACAGCCGATTGCAATCGGCTTGAACTGCGCGCTCGGCGCGAGACAGTTGCGGCCCTACATCGAAGAGCTCTCGCGCATCGCCGATGTCTACGTCAGTGCCTACCCCAATGCAGGCTTGCCGAACGCGTTCGGCGAGTATGACGAAGCGCCGTGCCAGACAGCCGAGCTCGTGCGCGAGTATGCAACGAGCGGTCTCGTGAACATCGTCGGCGGCTGTTGCGGCACGACGCCGGATCACATCCGCCACATCCGCGAGGCGGTCGCAGGCGTACCGCCGCGCAAACCGCCGAAGCTCGAGCCGCGCTGCCGGCTTGCAGGTCTGGAGCCGCTCAACATCGGGCCCGATAGCTTGTTCGTGAACGTCGGCGAGCGCACCAACGTGACCGGCTCGGCGAAGTTTCGCCGTCTCATCGAGGCCGACGATTACAACGCCGCGCTGGAAGTGGCGCGCCAGCAGGTGGCGAACGGCGCGCAGGTCATCGACATCAACATGGACGAGGGCATGCTCGACTCGGAAGCGGCGATGGTGCGCTTCCTCAACCTGATCGCTTCCGAGCCGGACATCGCACGCGTCCCGATCATGATCGACTCATCCAAGTGGTCGGTCATCGAAGCGGGCCTCAAACACATTCAAGGCAAGGGCATCGTCAATTCGATCAGCCTGAAAGAAGGCGAAGAGGCGTTCCTCGAGCAGGCCCGTAAGGTGCGCGCCTACGGCGCCGCCGTGGTGGTGATGGCCTTCGACGAGCAAGGCCAAGCCGACACCGTCGAGCGCAAGGTGGCGATCTGTCAGCGCTCTTATCGGCTGTTGACCGAGAAGATCGGCTTCCCGCCCGAAGACATCATCTTCGATCCGAATATCTTCGCGGTGGCGACCGGTATCGAGGAGCACAACGACTATGCGCGCGCGTTCATCGAGGCCACGGCCGAGATCAAGCGCACATGTGCGCATGCGCACGTGAGCGGCGGCGTCAGCAACGTCTCGTTCTCATTCCGCGGCAACGAGCCGGTACGCGAGGCGATGCATTCGGTGTTCCTCTATCACGCGATCAAGGCCGGCATGACGATGGGCATCGTCAATGCCGGTCAGCTCGCGATCTACGAGGAGATCCCCTCCGAGCTGCGCGAGCGCGTCGAGGACGTGATCCTGAATCGCCGTCCCGATGCGACCGAACGGTTGCTCGAGATCGCCGAGCGCTACAAGGGCGAGGCGGGCGCAAAGAAGGCGGAAGATCTCGCGTGGCGTTCGTGGCCCGTCGAGAAGCGGCTGGAGCACGCGCTCGTCAAAGGCATCGACGAGTTCATCGTCGAGGATACGGAAGAAGCGCGGCAGCGCTACGAGCGACCGCTGCAGGTCATCGAAGGCCCGCTAATGGACGGCATGAACGTCGTCGGCGATCTGTTCGGCGCCGGCAAGATGTTCCTGCCGCAGGTCGTCAAATCGGCGCGCGTGATGAAGAAGGCCGTAGCGCACCTCATTCCGTACATCGAGCAAGAAAAGGCGCGCGGCGGTGCGTCGCGCTCGAACGGCAAGATCGTGCTCGCCACCGTGAAGGGCGACGTGCACGACATCGGCAAGAACATCGTGGGCGTCGTGCTCCAGTGCAACAACTTCGAGGTCATCGATCTCGGCGTCATGGTGCCCTGCGAGCGCATTCTCGAAACAGCCGAACGCGAAGGCGCCGACATGATCGGCTTGTCCGGCCTCATCACGCCTTCGCTCGATGAGATGGTGCACATCGCGCGCGAGATGCAGCGCAGGGGGCTCAACAAGCCGCTGCTCATCGGCGGTGCGACGACATCGCCTGCGCACACTTCGGTGCGCATCGATCCGGAGTACGAAGGTCCGGTCGTGTACGTGAAGGACGCTTCGCGCTCCGTCGGCATCTGTCAGCAGCTCGTGACGCCCGAGACGCGCGCGGAGTTCATCGCCAAGATCAAGACCGAGCATGCCGAGCGGCGCGAGCAGCATCGCGGCAAGCGCACCAAGATGCCGCAGCTCACGCTCGGGCAGGCACGGGCGAACCGCTTCAAGATCGACTGGGGCAGCTATACGCCGCCCGTACCGCGGATGCTCGGCATTCGCGTGTTCGAGGACTATTCGCTCGAAGATCTCACGCGCTACATCGACTGGATGCCGTTCTTCAATGCCTGGGAGTTCCGCGGCACGTTTCCGGAAATCCTCACGGATCCGAACGTGGGCGAGGAGGCGAGCAACCTCTACGCCGATGCGCGGCGCATGCTCAAGCAGATCATTCGCGAGCGTTGGCTGACGGCGAAGGGCGTTTTCGGTCTGTTCCCCGCGAACAGCGTGGATGACGACGATGTCGAGATCTACACGGACGAGTCGCGCACGCAGGTGCTCGCGCGCCTTCACTTCCTGCGCCAGCAGAAGGGCAAACCGCCTGGGCAGTCGCACGACTGCTTGGCGGACTTCGTCGCGCCGAAGGCATCCGGTCGCCGGGATTACATCGGTGCGTTCGCCGTGACCGCGGGTATCGGCATCGAGGCGCATCTCGAGCGCTTCCAGCAGGAGCACGACGATTACTCGAGCATCCTCTTGAAGGCACTTGCCGATCGGCTCGCGGAAGCATTCGCCGAGCGGCTGCACGAACGTGTGCGGCGCGAGTTCTGGGGCTATGCGCCCGACGAGCGACTCACGAACGAGCAGCTCATCAAGGAAGAATATCGCGGCATTCGTCCCGCGCCCGGCTATCCGGCCTGTCCGGATCACACCGAGAAGGCGACGCTGTGGCAGCTGCTCAAGCCGGACGAGAACGCACAGATTCACCTCACCGATTCGTACGCGATGTATCCCACCGCGGCAGTGAGCGGTTGGTATTTCTCGCATCCCGATGCGCGTTACTTCGCGGTAGGCAAGATCGATCTCGATCAGGTGCGAAGCTACGCCGCACGCAAGCGTATCTCGCTCGAGGAGGCGCAGCGCTGGCTGGCGCCGAATCTGGGGTACGACGCGGATACCGCAGATGCTGCTTGAGCAGGGCGCCGGGCTCTGAGCCCTGGGCCGTGGCTGGACGGTGATCTCCGTGAGAAGGAGGGCGCTTCGCGTCGAGGAAGCCTTCGCTTCACTTCCGCCGGGAATGCGCTTCGTGTCAGGGAGGTTGCCTCTTGCTACAGCCTAGGGCCTACGGCCTACAGCCCGACCAAGACGCTGCACGTCAAGGAGAGTGCCGTAGCCTGTAGCCTGTAGTCCGTCGTCCATCGTCTTTTCTTCAAGCAGCGCGCAGAGCACGTTACTTCTCAAAAGCCCAGCGCCCAGAGCCCAGCGCCCATAGTGAAGGCGCGCTGCGGAAAACCGCGATATGTATACACCCGTCGGTCGCCGCGACCGCTTGTAGAATGAGCCGAGCAATGCTCAGCTCATGGCGGTGAGGCATGGCAGGCGCGTCGAAGGTCTACCCGAACGCGAAAGCGGCGCTCGACGGCATCGTCGCCGACGGCATGACCATCATGTGCGGCGGCTTCGGGCTGTGCGGCATTCCCGAGAATCTCATCCTCGCCCTGCGCGATACCGGCGTGCGCAATCTCACGGTCATCTCGAACAACGCCGGTGTCGACGGACAAGGGTTGGGTCTGCTGCTCGAAACGCGGCAGATCAAGAAGATGATCTCTTCGTATGTCGGTGAGAACCGGGAATTCGAACGTCAGTTTCTCGCCGGCGAGCTCGAGATCGAGTTCAATCCGCAAGGCACCTTGGCGGAGCGCATTCGTGCGGGCGGCGCTGGAATCTACGGCTTCTACACGAAGACCGGCGCCGGGACCGTCGTCGCCGAGGGCAAGGAGACGCGCGTCGTCGACGGTCAGACCTACATTCTCGAGACGGGACTGACGGCCGACATCGCATTGGTGAAGGCTTGGAAAGGCGATACCGAGGGCAATCTCGTGTATCGCAAGACGGCGCGTAATTTCAATCCCGTCATGGCCACGGCTGCGCGCATCACCGTCGCGGAAGTCGAGCATCTCGTCGAGCCGGGCGAGCTCGATCCCGATTGCATCCACACTCCCGGGATCTACGTCAAACGCATCATCCAGGGAGAGCGCTACGTCAAAGCCATCGAGCAACGCACCGTGCGCAAGCGCGGCGTTGCCTGAGAGAGCAGCGATGCCTTGGACACGCGAGCAACTGGCCCAACGAGCCGCACGCGAGCTGCGCGACGGCTACTACGTCAACTTGGGCATCGGCATTCCGACGCTCGTCGCGAACTACATTCCGCCCGACATGAAGGTCGTGCTCCAGTCCGAGAACGGCATGCTCGGCATGGGGCCGTTCCCGTACGAGGGAGAGGAAGATCCCGACCTCATCAATGCGGGCAAGCAGACGATCACGGAGCTGCCGACAACGTCGTACTTCTCGTCGGCGGACAGCTTCGCGATGATCCGCGGCGGGCACATCGATTTGTCGATTCTCGGCGCGATGGAAGTCTCGGAGCAGGGCGATCTCGCCAATTGGATGGTACCCGGCAAGATGGTCAAGGGAATGGGCGGCGCGATGGATCTGGTCGCAGGCGCCAAACGCATCGTCGTCGTGATGGAACACACGGCGAAAGACGGCACGCCGAAGCTCAAACCGCGCTGCGAGCTGCCGCTCACCGGCTCGCGCGTCGTCGACATGGTCATCACGGATCTTGCCGTGTTTGCCCGCACGGATCGGCGCTCGCGTTTCAAGCTCATCGAGCTTGCGCCAGACGTTACGCTGGATGAGGTCCGCGCCAAGACGACGGCGCAAGTGGACTACTGAGTGTATGGTGCGACGCTGAAAGCGCGGCTTACGCGGCCGCCACCTGTGCCAGGGTGGCATCGATTGCCGAGAGCGAAGCGCGTGCGTTCATGCGCATCCAATCCTCGCGCAATGTCTCGAGCCCGGCGCGCGTTGCGGCGATGTCGATACCCTCGCCATGGTCGGCGAGCAAACGCGCGCGTTGAATGAGCAGCGTCGTGAACGGCAACGGTTCGGCCGCCGTATAGGCCTCGAGTGCGTCGGCATAGCGGCGCGCTTCGCTCCAGTTCGATTGCTGGAGGCTCACTTCGATCGCGTGCAGATAGAAATTGAAATAGCAGTGGCTCACGCATCCGGCGGCGAGCAACGACTCTCCTTCGGCAAGCGCCTTGGCGCGTTCGGCGGCATTCGTGGTCGTGCGCGCGACCAAGCTGAGCAGCACGGGACCGCAGTACGACATGCCGGTTTCGCGGCTGATCTGCACACCTTCTTGTGCGAGTTGTAGCGCTGTTTCGCGCTCGCCGAGGCCCAATGCCGCACCCGAGAGGATGCCGCTGCATTCGGCCTGGAAGCGCCGCGCGCCGAGTTGCCTGGCAAGATCGAGCGCGCGGGTCGCGAGTGCACGAGCATCTTCGTACTGGGCCTGCAGCAGGAACCCTTCGCAGAAACAGACGGAGACGACCATTTCGTTGCGCGTATCGCCGATGCGCCTCGCCAGATCGAGCGCTTCCTTCAAGTACTCGCGTCCGGCGTTCGGCGTACCGTAGTAGGTTTCCGTGATGGCGAGCATCGGCAGATTCGCAAGCAGCACGCCGGCCAAGTTGTTGGCGCGCGCTTCCTGTACGCACTGCGCAAAGTGTCGTCGTGCCGTGATGATCTGGCCACGCTGATAGTACGCATCGCCAAGACCGCCCAACGCGCGGGCGACTTCGAGCGGCGAATTGGCAGCAAGCGCATGGCGGTAGGCTTGTTCGTGAGCCGCGAGACATGCGTCGAATCGTCCGAGCGGGAACAGCAGATTGCCCCGCAGCGTGTCGATCTGCGCGTGCGTGCGTGCATCGACGCTGTCGTGCCACTGAGTCTCCGCGCGATCGAGCGCATCGAGCGCCTCTTCGTGACGATCGAGGATGCGAAGCGCCGAGGCGATGCCGAACCAAGCTCGGCCACGTCCCGCCGGATCGACAGCGAAGTCGAGCGATTCGCGATAGGCCGTCAGCGCATCGTGCGTGCGCCCGAGTTGCAGCAGCAGCTCGCCGACGAGCGCGCTCGTCGAGCTGAGGAGTGCCGCCTCGCGGGTCAGCGCGGCCGCCTTCTGGGCAAGTACCAGCGCGCGCTCGAATCGCAGTGCCTGTTGCTCGGCGCGTGCGGCGCGGGCGTAGGCGGCGGCCGCGCCCTCATCCTGTGCCGCCGCCAAATGCTCGGCATGGAGCGCCAAGTCGCGTTCTTCGAGCCACGCAGCCGCCGTGCGATGCAGCTCGCGACGATGGGACTTGAGGATCGACTCGTAGATGGCGTCGCGAAAGAGCGCGTGCGCAAATTGCAGTCGCGCCCCGTCGTGGCGCACGAACCCGTGATCGATCAGAACCGTCGGCTCGTACTGCGCATCGCCGATCATGTGGCGCAGCGCGGCGGTGCACGACTCCTGACCGAGCACCGCCGCGGCCTGCAGCGCGCGATGATCGAGATCCGGCAACCGGTCGGCGCGCGCGAGCACGAGCGTACGCACCGAGCCGGGCAAGGCATCGCTTCCCGCTTGCGCAGCGCGCAGCAGCTGATCGAGAAAAAGGGGATAGCCCTCCGCGCGTTCGATACAGGCGGCGACGGTTTCCGCGGGCAACTCCGGATAGAAGGCGGCCAACTCTTCGGCTTCGTCGTGCGCAAGGGGCGCAAGATCGAGCGTCGTTACCGGACACCCGCGCGCACGTGCACGCCAAGTCGAGCCGATCGGATCGCCTTCGGGACGCGTGGTCATGATGAAGAGGATCGGGCAGTTCGCGACCGTCGCAGCGATTTCGCCCAAGCGCGCAAGCTCGTCGGCATCGGCCCAGTGAACGTCTTCGACGATGAGCAGGAGCGGTGCACGTTGCGCAGCCCACTCGATGAGCTGGCTGAGCGCGAGCGCGCGGCCGCGCTGTCGCGTCGCAGGATCCATCGCAGCTTCCAGCGCAGCCAGCTCGCGATCGAGCGGCGCATCGATCAGATCGCTGAGGAATATTGCCTGATCCACGCTGCCGCCGCGCGCCGCGAGCACTCGCTGTACGGCGGCGCTCCGCTGCAGGTTCGTCGCGCCCAAATCGGCGCCCATCAGGCCCAATGCCAGCGTCGTGATCGGTCCGCGCCCCGGCGATTGTCCGAAGTCGAAGATCTGTGCCCGGTGGACCTCGACGCCGCGTTCCAGCGCCGCGTTGGCGACTGCTTCGACGAGGCGAGACTTGCCGATGCCTGCTTCGCCGCGCACGACGATGGAGCGTCCGTGACGGCTGGTGCGGCAGCGATCGAGCGCCGCGAGCACCATCGCGAGCTCGGGCCGGCGGCCGACGAAGGGAAGCGCGCCTTCGCGAGCGGCGCGTAAACGCTCGAGCGACCACGCAGTGCATGCGAGATCGTCTGCCTCGACACGCGTGCAGCTCACGCGCTCGCCGAGCGCTTGTCGCAGCTCGTCGGAAATGAGAATCTCGCCGTTCTGCGCGCGGCTTGCGAGCGTGTGGGCGAGATGGGTCGGGCGGCCGCTCAACGGAAACAGCGCAGCAGCCGGCAAGACCTGTCCGTTCGCGATGCCGATTTGCAGCGACAGCGGCGCCGCGACCGGCCACGGTTCGTGGCGCACCGATTCCTTGAGCATGAGTGCAGCGCGCACAGCGCATTCGGCTTCGTTGCCGTAGGCGTTGGGCACGCCGAAGACAGCAAGCACATTCGAGCCGACGCGCCGGTCGGTCGTGCCGCCGAACTCTTTGACGACGGCGTGCACGCGTTCTTGGAACGCGTTCGTGAGTGTCAGCGCATCTTCGGGGTCGAGCGTCGCCTCGATCTCGAGCAGACCTTCCAGCCTCGCGACGAGCACCACGGCATCGCGCAGCTGCGGGCGAGCTTCGATGCGCACTTCTTGTTGCGCTGGTGCCGCTGCTTCGCTGCCATCCTCGTCTGTATCGGATTGAGCTACGCCATCCGTTCCTGCGCGACGCCGGCGCATGAGGTCGCGATAGAGCTGCTCGGTGGCAGGCTCGGGAGCGATGTCGAGCTCGCGGCGCAGCGCGTCCTTGCAGATGCGATATTGTCGGAGCGCCTCTGCATACGCGCCGCGACGGGCATGCAGCTCCATCATGGTGCGATGCGCGCTTTCATTGAGCGGCTCGAGCGCGAGCAGCTTGGCGCACGCTCGGCTGGCGGCGTCGATATCTCGATTGGCAATGCATAGCTGCGTCAGCGCTGCGAGCGCTTCGCTGGCCTGACGGCGGAGCTCGCGCCGCTCATTGGCAAGCCATTCCTCGAATGCGCCGGAGCGCGCATCGAAACCGTCGAGGAGATCGCCGCGATAGGCCTCGGCAGCTTCTTGCAGCGCGGCTTTTGTCGCTGCCCGTAACGCGTGCCGGAAGCGCTCGACGTCGCACGCAACGCGCTCGCGATCGAGACCGATGCTGTCGCTCGTCGTGACGAGCACACTTCGGCAGTCTGCCGGCAAGGCTTTGCGCAGCGCGACGATGGCTTGACGCAAGCTCGTGCGTACCAGCTCCTCGTCCGCTTCTTCCCACAGCAGCGTCGCCAGGCGATCGCGCCCGTGCGACTCGCCGGGCCGCAGCGCCAGATAGGCAAGCAGCGCCCGGCTCTTGCGCGACGTGATCTTGATTTCGCACTCGTGCGCATCGAGGACTCTCAGAGACCCCAAGAGTTGGAGCGTCAGTTGCGTCATGACAGGCCGTTCCTCGGGAGTCCCTGATAGCCGCATCGCGCTTGCTTGTCGTCGGCCTGTATCGGTTCCATGCCTTGGATGAGACGGGAGCAGTGAAAGGACTGCCGCAAATTGACTTGTCGACGCTTGGGCAAGCGGCGCGGCTGCCTCGAGGTCGAGCGATTCACGTATTTTCACGGCTTGAGGCACTTTGTCATCACGCAGAGGGCCTAAAACATGAGCCTCGAAGGAAGTCACTAGCGAGGAGAGGCTCATGTCCCTATTCGACTGTCGCGGCGTGCCCGCGTCGACGGCGAACGTCCGCGCCCTACAAGCGTGCGAGCAAGCTGTTGAGTTGACAGCGAGTTACTTTCTGGATCCGCTGGCGGTCATTCAGGAGGTGCTCGATGAGGAGCCGTATTGTGCCGCAGCGCACTGTGTGCGCGCAGGCCTTGCAGTCACGGCGACCGACAAGTCCTGGTGCCGATGATCAAGGAGAGCGTCGAGGCCATCGAAAGCCTCGGTCGCCGAGCGAACGACCGCGAACGGGCGCATGCTGCGGCTGCGCGAGCGTGGCTCGAAGGCGATTTTGCAGGCTCGGTGCGGCGCTATGGCGACATTCTCTTGGACTATCCGCACGACCTGTTGGCCCTTCAGGTCGCTCATCTCGGCGATTTCTATCTCGGCGCGTCCACGATGCTGCGCGACCGTGTCGCGCAGGTCGAGCCGCTCTGGGACGCGAGCATTCCGGGCTACAACTACGTGCTCGGCATGTATGCGTTCGGTTTGGAAGAGACCGGCGCGTACTCGCGCGCGGAGGATGCCGGCCGTCGAGCGGTCGAGCTTAACCCGAAGGATCCGTGGGCGGTGCATGCCGTCGCGCACGTGATGGCAATGCAGGGGCGAGTGCGCGAAGGCATCGACTGGCTCACCTCGCGCGCAGTCGACTGGGCGCCGGACAACGCGTTCGCTTTTCACAATTGGTGGCATCTTGCGCTCTATTACCTCGACATCGACGACATCTCGCAGGTGCTGTCGCTGTACGACACTAGGATTCGCCCGGTGCAGTCGCAGGTGCCGCTCGAGATGATCGACGCATCGGGAATGCTCTGGCGGCTGCATCTGCGCGGAATCGACCTCGGTGCGCGCTGGCAGGCATTGGCGCAAGCGTGGGAAGCGTCGGCCGAAGGCGGCTACTACGCGTTCAACGATGTGCACGCGCTCATGGCGTACTTGGGCGCGCAACGGTCCGATCTCGTCAACAAGACGCTCGGCGCGATGGAGTCCAGCGCAATCGGCACGAATACGAACGCCATGATGACGCGCGAGGTGGGATTGCCCATGGCCCATGCACTCGTCTCGTTCGCGCACGAGCAATACGCCGAATGTGTGGATCTGTTGCTGCCGATCCGCACGATCGCGCATCGTTTCGGCGGCAGCAATGCGCAGCGCGATCTCATCCATCTGACTCTGGTCGAAGCTGCGCTACGTGCCGGAAAGACGAAGCTCGCGCGAGCCCTCGTCTCCGAACGCGTGCAGCTCAAGCCGGCCAGTCCATTCAACTGGCAGCTGAAGGCACGCGTGTGGGAACAGGCGGGCGAACGCGAGCGCGCCGCACGCGCGCGAGAGAGGGCGGAGGCTAGGCGTAAAGCTGTGGCTTGATGCGTGGCTTTGAGCAAGGAGGACGTGGTGCGTCACGGAGGACGCATCGCGTCAAGGCACGCGCTTCGCGTCACGGAAGGACCCTTAGTGTCAAGGGAGTGTGCGATTTTCTGAGATCGTAGCCCGTAGCCTGCTCTGGCCAGCGCCCAGAGCCCGGCGCCCTAGGGCTTATGCTCTCTCGCCAAGTACGCCTGCGATTGCATCTCGATGAGCCGGCTCGTCGTGCGTTCGAACTCGAACGTGAGCTTGCTGCCGCGGTAGAGGGTTTGGATGGGGGCGGCGGCCGATACGACGAGCTTGACGGCGCGGTCGTAGAACTCATCGACGAGCGTGATGAAGCGGCGTGCTTGGTTCTCGAGCTCGGGCGTGAGGATCGGCACGTCGCTCACGAATACCGTGTGGTAGCAGCGAGCAAGCTCGATGTAGTCGGCTTGGCTGCGCGGTCCGTCGCAGAGCTCCTTGAACGTAAACCAGATGACGTCGTCGGCTTGCTTGCGCACGTGCACGCGGCGGTGATTGAGCTCGAGCGTCGTGCCGTCGCGGCCGGCGTGCCCGGCGATCTCGACGAAGAGTCGCTCCATCTCGCGCTCGTGGTCATTTGCGTGCGAGTCGAACCATGTCGTCGCGCGCTCGAGCATGCGCAAGCGATAGTCCGTGCCCGAGGCCATGTGGATGACTTCGGTGTGCGCCTTGATGAGCTCGATCGCCGGCAGGAAGCGTGCGCGTTGCAGGCCGTCTTTGTAGAGATCGTCCGGCGGGACGTTCGATGTCGCAACGAGCGTTACGCCGCGCGCGAAGAGCGCGCGAAAGAGGTTGCCCAGCAGCATCGCATCGGCGATATCCGCGACGAAGAGCTCATCGAAGCAGAGCACGCGAGCGTGCGCTGCGATTCGGTCGGCAACCAGCTCGAGCGGATCGGCCGAGTCTGGATGCTTCTTCAGCTCCTCGTGGATCGCCTGCATGAAGCGGTGGAAGTGGCTGCGTTGCTTGTTCTTGAAGGGCAGGCTGTGAAAGAAGAGATCCATG